>OJOF01001490.1_pt1 | contig 17575 bp, 10 predicted proteins | sample 1598181 | NCBI WGS metagenome assembly OJOF01 (sample SAMN01915226, study PRJEB22387) | human gut metagenome | isolation source: stool | host: Homo sapiens | place: USA
CGCTGGAGAAGGCGAGAACCGTACTGGCCGCGGCCGCGGCCAACGTCAAGGTAATGGTGCGAATTGTTTTTTTCATAATTCTTCCTCAGAAATCATATAAGATTTGCACAGTTCCTCTAATGAATTGTAATTGTCTCGAAGTTGTGTATTGACAAAGCTTAAAAGCATAACAGGGTCTTTAGGCATAGAAAAATCCTCCTTATATTGTGTTTTCAGTGATGGCTCTATTGTTGTACTATTTAGTACAGCATGAATATTTTCCCATATTAAGCATATTCTGTAAATGTAAGGCTTGTATATAAAATTGTATTAAAATAAATACATTTATGGTTGCACGAAAACGATTACTATGTTATAATTTTAACAAGCTAAGAAATATACTACTTAAATAACTGAATATTAAATTATGGAGGTTTTGTTATGGGAAAGAAATGGGTGTATTTGTTTACAGAGGGTAACGCAGATATGCGTGAGCTTCTCGGTGGTAAAGGTGCGAATCTGGCAGAGATGACTAATATTGGTCTTCCGGTTCCACAGGGGTTTACTATTACTACGGAAGCTTGTACCCAGTATTACGAGGATGGTAGAGAAATCAATAATGAGATTATGGGACAGATTAACGAACATATTGAGAAGATGGAACAGATTACAGGCAAGAAGTTTGGAGATATGGAGAATCCACTTTTAGTTTCTGTTCGTTCTGGAGCAAGAGCTTCTATGCCGGGTATGATGGATACAATCCTTAATCTTGGACTTAACGAGAACGTTGTTAATGTAATTGCACAGAAATCCGGCAATCCAAGATGGGCATGGGATTGTTATAGAAGATTTATCCAGATGTATTCAGATGTAGTTATGGAAGTTGGCAAGAAATATTTCGAAGAGCTTATTGATAAGATGAAGGATGAGAGAGGGGTTAAGCTTGATGTAGAGCTTACAGCGGATGATCTTAAGGAGCTTGCAACACAGTTTAAGGCTGAATATAAGTCTAAGATTGGCAAGGATTTCCCAGATGATCCTAAGGAACAGTTATACGGAGCTATAAAAGCTGTATTCCGTTCATGGGACAACCCAAGAGCTAATGTATACAGAAGAGATAATGATATTCCTTATTCTTGGGGAACAGCAGTTAATGTACAGTCTATGGCATTTGGTAATATGGGGGATGACTGTGGAACTGGTGTTGCATTTACAAGAGATCCTGCAACTGGTGCTAAAGGACTTTTTGGAGAGTTCCTTACTAACGCACAGGGTGAAGATGTTGTTGCCGGAGTAAGAACTCCAATGCATATTCAGGAAATGAGTGAGAAGTTCCCGGAAGCATTTGAGCAGTTTAAGGATGTGTGTGCAACTCTGGAAGAACATTACAGAGATATGCAGGATATGGAATTTACAGTAGAGCATGGCAAGCTGTTCATGTTACAGACACGTAATGGTAAGAGAACAGCACAGGCAGCATTAAAGATTGCATGCGACCTTGTAGATGAGGGGATGAGAACAGAGAAGGAAGCAGTTGCAATGATTGATCCTCGTAATCTTGATACACTTCTTCATCCTCAGTTTGATGCAGCTGCACTTAAGGCTGCAACTCCAGCAGGAAGAGGTCTTGGAGCATCTCCTGGCGCTGCATGTGGTAAGATTGTTTTCTCAGCAGAAGACGCAGAAGAGTGGAATGCAAGAGGAGAGAAGGTTGTTCTTGTAAGACTTGAGACATCGCCAGAAGATATTACAGGTATGAAGGCTTCACAGGGTATTCTTACTGTAAGAGGAGGTATGACAAGCCATGCAGCGGTTGTTGCAAGAGGTATGGGAACCTGCTGTGTATCTGGCTGTGGTGATATTGCAATGGATGAAGCTAATAAGAAGTTCACACTTGCAGGCAAGGAATACCATGAAGGAGATTATATATCTATTGATGGTACAACAGGCAACATATATGATGGACAGATTCCTACGGTTGATGCCAAGATTGCAGGAGAGTTTGAAAGAGTTATGGAGTGGGCTGATAAGTACAGAAAGTTAAAGGTTCGTACTAATGCAGATACTCCTAAGGATGCCAAGAAGGCAAGAGAACTTGGAGCAGAAGGTATCGGACTTTGCCGTACTGAGCATATGTTCTTTGAAGAGGACAGAATTGCAGCATTCAGAGAGATGATATGTTCTGATACTGTAGAAGAAAGAGAAGCAGCACTGGATAAGATTCTGCCATATCAGCAGGGAGATTTCGAAGCACTTTATGAGGCACTTGAAGGTAATCCTGTAACTATCAGATTCCTTGATCCACCTCTTCATGAATTTGTTCCTACAGAGGAAGAAGATATTAAGAAGTTAGCTGAATCACAGGGCAAGTCAGTAGAGACTATTAAGAATATTATTGCAAGTCTTCATGAGTTTAATCCAATGATGGGACACAGAGGATGCCGTCTTGCAGTAACATATCCAGAGATTGCCAAGATGCAGACAAGAGCTGTTATAAGAGCTGCAATCAATGTTAAGAAGGCACATCCTGACTGGAATGTTAAGCCGGAGATTATGATTCCGCTTATCTGTGAGGTTAAGGAATTAAAGTATGTAAAGAAGACTGTTGTTGAGACAGCAGATGAAGAGATTAAGGCAGCAGGAATCGACCTTGAATACGAGGTTGGTACTATGATTGAGATTCCAAGAGCTGCACTTACTGCTGATGAGATTGCCAAGGAAGCCGATTTCTTCTGCTTTGGTACTAACGATCTTACACAGATGACATTCGGATTTTCAAGAGATGACGCTGGTAAGTTCCTTAATGCATACTATGAATCTAAGATATTTGAGAATGACCCATTTGCAAAGCTTGACCAGAATGGTGTAGGTAAGCTTATGGAGATGACAATAAAGCTTGGAAGACCGGTTAATCCGGATCTTCACATAGGTATCTGTGGAGAGCATGGTGGAGATCCTTCATCAGTTGCATTCTGCCACAAGATAGGTCTTGATTATGTGAGCTGCTCACCATTCAGAGTACCTATTGCAAGACTTGCAGCAGCACAGGCTGCTATTGCAGAAGAGAAATAATCCAATTTCTGACCATAACACGAGTTTCGGGGCATGGAAGGCGAAAGCTTTTCATGCCCCGAAATGTTTAAAATGGAATATTTTTTCATTGCCCTAAATCACGATATGTTCTATAATAATGTAAAATATATATTGATTGGAGCGTATTATGGAACAAAAGAAAATCGAACCTATTCGTGATGCCAGAAAGCTTGGTAAAGCGAAGATGCTGATTCTTGGTATTCAGCATATGTTTGCCATGTTTGGCGCAACTATCCTTGTACCTATTCTGGTATCAGGATACTTTCAGGCTGCCTGCGGTGAGGAGCTTACCAGAGGTCTGTCTGTATCAGTAACACTTTTCTGTGCAGGCTTTGGTACATTGATATTCCACCTGTGTACTAAATTCAAAGTACCTGCATTCTTAGGATCTTCCTTTGCATTTCTTGGTGGATTCTACACAGTAGCTAATCTTGACAGCGGTATGTATGCTGGAATGTCAGCTAATGATAAGGCTGCTTATGCATGTGGTGGTATATTTGTTGCCGGAATGCTTTACTTTGTACTTGCACTTATAATTAAGCTTGTTGGAGTCAACAGAGTTATGAAATTCCTTCCACCTGTAGTTACAGGACCTATCATTATATGTATTGGTCTTTCACTTGCAGGTTCAGCTATTACAAATGCTTCAACTAACTGGTTACTTGCATTTGTTGCACTTGCTGTAATTATTATATTCAATATATGGGGCAAGGGACTTTTCAAGATTATTCCTATTCTTATGGGCGTAGTAATTTCATATGTATTTGCACTTATTCTTAATGCATGTGGCGTACATAATCCTGATGGTTCAGCAATACTTAATTTCTCATCAATTGCATCTGCTTCATGGGTAGGAATTCCAAAGTTCCAGTTTATGAAGTTTGATGTAACAGCAATCCTTGTAATGGCACCTATTGCTATTGCAACAATGATGGAGCATATCGGAGATATGTCAGCTATTTCGGCTACAGTTGAAGAAAACTACTTAGCAGATCCGGGACTTCACAGAACACTTATTGGTGATGGTGTTGCAACAGCATTTGCAGGTGCAATTGGAGGTCCGGCTAATACTACATATGGTGAGAACACAGGAGTTCTTGAACTTTCTAAGGTATATGACCCAAGAGTAATCAGAATTGCAGCAGTATTTGCAATTATACTTTCATTCATACCTAAGTTTTCATCAGTTATATCAACTATGCCAACAGCAATTATCGGTGGTATATCATTCATGCTTTATGGTATGATTTCAGCTATCGGTGTAAGAAATGTTGTTGAGAACAAGGTTGACCTTACTAAGTCAAGAAACCTTATTATTGCAGGTGTTATATTTGTATGTGGTTTAGGCTTCGGTGGTGGACTTACATTTACAATCGGTGGAACATCTATAACACTTACAGCACTTGCAATCGCTGCTATAGCAGGTATTCTTCTTAATGCTATATTACCTGGTAATGATTATGAATTCGGTAAGAATCCAGCAGGTGACAGCAGCCGTGGAGTTTATGTTATGAACACAGACTCTGAAAAAGAAGAATCAGAAGATAATAAGTAAATAACAATAAAATTTGGAGGTACTTAATAATGATGGATTTTGAGAATGAGAAGAATATAACTATATTTACACATCCACTTATCCAGCATAAGATTTCAATTCTTAGAGATAAGAAAACAGGAACTAATGAATTCAGAAAGCTCGTTGAAGAAATAGCTATGCTTGAAGGTTTTGAGGCATTATCAGATCTTCCAACAGAAGATGTTGAGATTGAGACACCTATTGAGACTTGTATGACACCTATGATTTCAGGACGTAAGCTTGCAATTGTTCCTATCTTAAGGGCAGGCCTTGGCATGGTTCCTGGTGTACTTTCACTTGTACCAACAGCTAAGGTTGGACATATTGGAATGTATCGTAATGAAGAGACACATGAGCCTGTACCATATTACTGCAAGCTTCCACATCCAATAGAGGAAAGAACTATTGTTGTAACAGATCCGATGCTTGCAACAGGTGGTTCGGCAGTTGATGCAATTGACCAGATAAAGAAGGTTGGCGGAAAGCAGATTAAGTTCATGTGTATCATAGCTGCCCCAGAGGGAGTTGAAAAGCTTCATAAGGCGCATCCGGATGTTCAGATATACATTGGACATCTTGACAGAGAGCTTAACGCAGATGCTTATATTTGCCCAGGACTTGGGGATGCCGGAGACCGAATCTTCGGAACTAAGTAAATAATTATGGGCATGTAATTGCTTTGTGTTAAGAGATATGATAGTGTGTAAAATGCGGCTCCCAACGGGAGCCGTTTTTGTAACTTATATTATTTAATTAAGGAGATTTCGATGAGCAAGGAGGAAAACAGAAAGAATTTTTCTAAATATGTATCGCAGAATATTCTCGGAATGATAGGGTTTTCATGCTACGTTCTTGCTGACTCGTATTTTATATCTATAGCAAAGGGAGCAGACGGACTTACAGCATTAAATCTTGTTATGCCATTATATAGTATAATATTCTCAATTGGTGAGATGATTGGTGTTGGTTCAGCTATAAGGTATGCAATTAGTAAGATTAAAAAAGATGCAGATGCAGATGATTATTTCTGGAATGCATTAATATGGTGTATATTGTCAAGCATGCTATTCGTTTTTGCCGGAATATTCTTTTCGGCAGATATCATGCGTGTTCTAGGAGCTGATGAACATATTGTAGCAGTTGGAAATAATTACACTAAGATATTCATGTGTTTTGCACCTATGTTTATGTGCAACTATGTGACTAATGCATTTGTAAGAAATGACGGAGCACCGGGAATTGCTATGAGTGCAACACTTTTTAGCAGTTTGTTTAATATAGTATTTGACTATATTCTCATGTTCCCGATGAATCTGGGAATGGAAGGTGCAGCACTGGCAACAGCTTTGTCGCCGATTATCGGAATGGGAATATGCAGCATACATTTCTTCTCTAAGAAAAGCAGTGTCAGGCTTGTTGTGTGTAAGCCTTCAGTCAGAAAACTTGTGGCAGGGTGCCAGCTTGGTGTATCGGCATTTGTAGGAGAGATGTCGTCAGCGGTCATTACACTTGCTTTTAATTTCGTAATACTTAAGCTGGCTGGTAATGTCGGAGTAGCTGCATACGGAGTTGTGGCTAATATTGCAATTGTCACAACTGCGGTATTTAATGGTGTTGCACAGGGAAGTCAGCCACTTATAAGCAGTTGTTTCGGCAGGGGAGACAAGGATGGATGTACACAGTTAAAACGAATGGGATATACAACAGCATTTGTACTTGCAGCGGTTATGTATAGTATATTGTTTATATTTGCAGGACAGTTTGTCGCAGTGTTTAACAGTGAAGGTTCAGAAATGTTAAGGCTTTACGCAACAGAAGGCGTTAAGTTATATTTTATTGGAATATTCTTTGCGGGAATTAATATTGTAGGTGGCGGTGCATTCAGTGCAACAGAGGATGCGTTTAAAGCGGCAGTTGTTTCTGTGGCAAGAGGATTTGTGCTGATTTTAGGTGCAGTTTTTGTAATGTCAGCACTTTTTGGAATGACAGGAGTATGGCTTGCGTATGCTGTTGCTGAGGGAATAACAACATTTATAATGCTTGTAATGGTGCTGAGAGTGTGATAGAATATTTGCGGACAAAATTATCCCAGAGATTGGGAAAATATGAAAGGAGTCTATATAATTATGAGCAATATTGCAGACAAATTTGAAGAACTTGGAGTAATTCCAGTAGTAGTATTGAATGATGCTAAAGATGCACTTCCATTAGCTAAGGCTTTAGTTGATGGTGGTCTTCCTTGTGCAGAGGTTACATTCCGTACAGCAGCAGCTGAGGAATCTATCCGTCTTATGCATGAAGCATATCCAGATATGGTACTTGCAGCAGGTACAGTACTTACAACAGAGCAGGTTGACAGAGCTGTAGAAGCTGGTGCTTCAGTTATCGTAAGCCCAGGATTTGATCCAGAAATCGTTGATTACTGTATTTCTAAGAACATTCCTGTTATGCCAGGCATCGTTACACCTTCAGAGCTTGCACAGGCTGTTAAGAGAGGCCTTACAAGAGTTAAATTCTTCCCAGCTACAGCTGCAGGTGGAATTAAGATGATCAAGGCTATGTGTGCAGCTTACACTAATGTAAGAATCATGCCTACAGGTGGTATCAACACAGCTAACCTTGAGGAATTCTTATCATGCGATAAGATCTTCTGCTGTGGTGGTTCATGGATGGTTAAGGGTGATATGATTAAGGCAGGAGAATTTGACAAGATTAAGGATATGACAGCAGAGGCTGTTGCTCTTGTTAAGAAGATCCGTGGCTAATCACCAGTGATTGTTAATAGCAAAGATACATATAAACCCCGTATTCTGTTTTGCAGGATACGGGGTTTTGTACGTATATTATGTTTTTTAGTGAATTACAGATTAGAAAATATATTCTCAATTTCTTCATGGGGAAGTACAAGGGCAAATCTTACATGACCTTCTCCAAGGCTTCCGAAGCTGCTTCCAGGTGTACATAAAACGCCAGTCTTATTAAGAAGTTCCATAACATAATCAGCTGAACTGGTATAGCCGTCAGGAATGGCAGCCCATACAAACATTGTGCCTTTAACATCAGCAGGTTTAAGTCCAAGCTTCTTAATTCCGGTAACGAGAGCATTTCTTCTTAACTCATATTCAGCACGGTTGTCAGCGACATATCCTTGCGGACCGTTAAGTGCAGCAACAGCAGCTTTCTGATATATAAAACTTGTTCCATAGTCAAATTGTGAGCGGACAGTTTTGAATTTGCTCACGATTTCACGGTTTCCGATAAGAAATGAAAGGCGCAGACCAGTAAGATTATAAGTCTTAGAAAGAGAGTTGAATTCAACTCCGACTTCCATAGCACCTTCGTGGCTTAAGAAAGAACCACCAATCTGTCCGTCATATATAATCTCAGAATATGCGTTGTCGTGAATAATAATGATGTTATATTTCTTTGCAAAAGCGATGAGTTTATCGTAGAATTCATCAGGTGCAGTAGCACATACAGGATTCAGTGGATAAGATACAACCATCATTTTGGCTTTTTTTGCAGTATCTTCATCGATAGAATCAAAATCTATAAGATAATCATTCTCTGGGAGAAGATTGTAATAAGCAATCTGTGCGTCACACAGGAATGGTCCAATCTCGAATATAGGATATCCCGGATTAGGAACTAAGCATAAATCACCAGGGTTGCACAAAGCAAGGGCAATATGAGCCATGCCTTCCTGGGTTCCGAATACAGAGGCGACTTCATCAGGTGTGATAACGGTGTTGTAACGGCGTTTGTACCATTTGCATACAGCGTCAAGCAATTCATCAGTATCACCAAGTGAGTACTTGTAATTCTCAGGGTCAAGTGCTGCCTCTGAAACAACCTTCATAACAGATTCATCAGGCTTGAAATCAGGAGTTCCTACAGTAAAGTTATATACCGGCTTTCCCTGTGCAAGTCTGTCATTCTTTTTCTGATTAAGTATATTAAAAATGTTGCTGCCAAAGCGGTCAGCTCTTTTAGAAAATTCAATATTCATATGTATACTCCATTTCTTTAAATGCGTATCTGCATGCATTTTATTCAGACCCGAAATATAGAAAAATTTCAAGCCTATCGAATAAGATACTAGCATAATTAACAAAAGTCAATTTTAAGGTGTATTTTTTGATGAAAATGTGATAGTTTTATATATGTAAGTAGAAATAAATAAGATATGGCGGTCTGCAAATGTTACATACAGGAACATTAAACGGTAGAATGCAGACAGAAAGGAAAGGTAGAAGATATGTCAGTACAGGATTATCTTAGTGCAGTAAAGATTGGTAAAAAAGAATATCATGCGTGTGTAAATAAGGGTACGTACCCATATCTTCCGGTTTTGGAGGATATTATTGATGAAAACAGTATTGACAGAGAAGTTAGTCTTGGAAGTGACCAGATTCCGTTAAGACTTGTGGTTGGAACATGTACAGCAGGTAGAACTACTGCATTTGCAGACAACTTCATGCCTATACTTGACTGGGGAACAGAATTTTCAGCAAAGTGGGCTTCGCTTAGCGACAGTCAGGTGAATGAAGGAATAAGAGACGATATTAAAGTATATGAGTACATGAATAAGTTCTATGTGCTTGAAGGTAATAAAAGAGTCAGTGTACTTAAATATTTTAAGGCGGTGACAGTAAGTGCACAGGTTATAAGAAAGATACCTAAATACAGTGATGATCCTGATGTTAAGATATATTATGAATTCATGGATTTTTATAAATCTACCAAGTTAAACGATATATATTTCAGTAAAGAGGGCAGTTTTACAACTCTTATGGAGCTGGTTGGAATTACACCAGGAGAACCAATGGATGAGGATGATAAGAAAGACCTTGTTTCGTGCTATCTTAATTTCAGGCTTGCTTATGAATCAAGAGGAGGGGATAAGTTTGATTTTCCAACAGGAGATTCATTTTTACGCTTCATTCATATTCACGGATATGATGCTGTTAAGAAGATGACTAAGTCTGAGATGGCAAAGAATGTCGCCAAAACATGGGCTGAATTCGAGCTTCTTGATGACAACAGTGAAGTGGAACTTAAGATGACGCCGGCAGCAGCACCTAAGAAGAATATATTAAGCTATCTGCTTCCAATGGGTGGAGGAGTTAAGAAACTTAAGGTCGGATTTGTGTATGAAAAAACACCGCAGGATTCAGAGTGGTGTTATGCACATGAGCTTGGAAGACAGTATATTGATGATACATTTGGTGACCAGATAGAGACATACGTTGAGGAGAATGTGATACCGGAGCAGAATGATGAGGCGGCAATCAACAGACTTATAGAGAAAGGCTGTGATCTTATATTCGTGACATCTTCGGCGATGAATATGGCTGGACTTAAAGCTGCAATAGCACATCCGTCAGTAAAGATTCTTGATTGTTCTCTTAACATTTCACATAAATATATCAGGTCATATTATGCAAGAATGTTTGAAGCAAAATTTATAACAGGGATTATTGCAGGTTCACTGGCTGATGACGATAATGTTGGTTATATAGCTGATAATCCGGTTTATGGGGCATGTGCGAATATTAATGCATTTGCATTGGGAGTAAAGTTTGTTAATCCAAGAGCCAAGGTTTACCTTGAATGGAACAGTATTAAGGATAATGATTCAGAGGAAAATCTTGCTAAGAAGAATATAAGCATTATTTCTAATCAGGATATGATTACTCCGGGCAAGAGTAAGAGAAAGTTCGGGTTGTATAAAGCGAGTGATTCGGATAAGCACCTGGCTATGCCTGTATGGCACTGGGGAGTTTTTTATGAAAAGCTTATACAGAGCATTATGAGTGGTTCATGGAGTAAGGATGAGGACGGCGATAATGTAAAAGCACTTAATTACTGGTGGGGAATGTCGGCAGGAGTTGTTGATCTTATATATTCAGAGAGTCTGCCATCAGCAACTAAGAGACTTGTAAAGCTCTTTGAGAAAGAACTTAAGGAAGCAAGGTTCAGAGTGTTTGAGGGTGAATTAAAAGATCAGCAGGGTAATATAAGGGTTGAAGAAGGGAAGCTTATTGATCCGGAACATATAATTACTATGGACTGGCTGCTTGATAATGTGGTTGGCAGACTGCCTCGGTATGATGAACTTACAGATAATGCTAAATTAAAAATGGCACTTCAGGGTGTTGTCAAAGAAGAAGAATAGAAAGCATGCTGCCTGCAGTGGTGGCTGGGGAATTATTAATGAAAATACTTGTGTTAGCGGATGTTGAATCAAAGTACTTATGGGATTATTTCGAAAAGGAAAAATTGGAAGGTATAGATCTTATACTTTCAGCAGGGGATTTAAAGCCACAGTATCTGTCGTTTCTTGCATCATTTTCAAAAGTACCTATTCTTTATGTGCATGGCAATCATGATGACTGTTATGATATACAGCCACCAGATGGATGCATTGATATAGAGAATAAGATATATGTGTATAAAGGTGTCCGTATTATGGGACTTGGTGGTTCTATACGCTATAAGAAGGGAAAGAACCAGTATACACAGAAAGAGATGAACCACAGAATTAATAAAATGTGGCTTTCAATAAAGAAGAACAGGGGCTTTGATATACTGCTTACACATTCACCGGCAGCGGGAATAGGTGACGGACCTGACGAACCGCATAAGGGTTTTGAGGGCTTTAATTATCTGTTGGAAAAATATAAGCCTAAGTATTTCATCCATGGTCATATCCACAAGACCTACCAGATGAAGTTTAAGCAGGAATATGAATATAATGAGAATACTAAGATAATTAATGGTTATGAGAGATATATATTGGAATATCCGGATGCTTAATCTGCACCGTGGCATATTAGCTTAATAGCAAATGTGCCACGGTGTTTTACATATTTTTGTCATATTTTAATATGAAGTACTTAAAAGTTATGAAAATGGTACCTATTTCCTACTTAACATACATGTACTTTTTGAGTAAAAGTTGCTAATATAACGACATAAACCCTTGCTGGTTAAAGCAAAATGCACAAAAAAATGTATTGAGGAGGAAAAGCAAAACATGAAAGCTATTATTAGCAAAGCAGCTCGTAGAAAATGGGCATGGGTACTTGCATTGGTTATGATTGTGAGTATCGTGATTCCTACATCACTTCTTACAGCAAAGGCGGATGTTGGAACAGTTAAATTTATTGATGGTGCGGCAGGATGGTTAGAGTCAGCATATGCACAGTGGACCATTGATAATCAGGCAGAAGGATATACAGCATATATCAAGAAAGCCAGTCAGTCAGATTCTGCCTATGCAAGAATCGACAATGAACTTATCAGAAAGTATAAGAACTACTACAGGGTTGATGCAGTAGGACTTGCGGCAGGTGACTATGTTATTAAGGTAGTTCCTGTAAAGAACGGAAAGGAAGTTACTGACAAAGCACAGGTTACTAAGACACTCAATGTAAGTTCTTATGACAGATCCGGATTTGCATTTTCATCTGAATCAAAATATAAAACAGGTTCAGGTGCTTACAATGAGAATGGAACACTTAAGAAAGATGCAATTGTTCTTTATGTTACTAACGATAATGCAAAGACAATTAAGGCATCAGTAAAAGAGGCAAAGGGAGAGAAGGAATATACAGGTCTTCAGACAATAATTGATGCATATACAAAGAGTGCTAGCAAGGGGATAGAAACAAGAGCACTTGATGTTCGTGTAATCGGATGTGTTACAGATACTGCAATGGATAAGTTTTCAAGTTCATCTGAGGGAGTACAGATTAAAGGAGCTAGTGCTTATTCAAATCTTAATATGACAATAGAGGGTATCGGAAATGATGCAACAATCAATGGATTCGGTTTCCTCTTAAGAAATGCAGGAAATGTTGAGATGAGAAATTTTTCAATTATTAATTTCATGGATGATGGTATTTCTCTCGATACAGCAAACTGCAATGTATGGATTCACAATGTTGATCTGTACTATGGTAAAGCAGGTGGGGATGCTGACCAGGCAAAGGGTGATGGTTCAATTGACATTAAAGGTAATTCACAGTATATAACAGTTTCGTATGTACATTTTTATGATTCAGGTAAGTGCTCGTTATGTGGAATGAAGAGCGAGTCTGGTCCTAACTATATTACATATCATCATAACTGGTTTGATCATTCTGATTCAAGACATGCAAGAGTAAGAACAATGTCAGTGCATATGTATAACAACTACTATGATGGCAATGCAAAGTATGGTGCTGGTTCAACAATGGGTTCTTCATTATTCATACAGAATAACTATTTTAGAAACTGTAAGAATCCAATGCTTTCATCTAATCAGGGAACAGATGCACTTGGTGAGGGTACATTCTCAGGTGAGAACGGTGGTATCATTAAAGCATATGGAAATGTTATCGTAGGTGCACAGAAGATTATCTATGCAAATGCTGTTTCAGAAACAGGTGATTCTGCAAATGCAGCATCATTTGATGCATACCTTGCAAAGTCAGCAGATGAGAAAGTTCCATCTTCATATAAGACTGTAGCAGGTGCAACATCTTATGATAACTTTGATACAACTAAGGATCTCGGAGTTAAATCAGGAAGTCTTAATAATGCAGAAGATGTACCTTCAGTAGTAACATCTGCAAAGGGAGCAGGAAGCCTTGGTGGTGGAGTGATTTCATGGACATTCTCTGATAAAGATGATTCTGTATATGCCATAGATAAGGAATTAAAGGCAACAGTTACTAATTACAAGAATACAGACCTTGTTTCTGTAGGTGGTACTAATGCGAAGATTGTATCACCAGATCCAACAACAGAAGAAACTAAGGCAACAGAGAGTACAACAAAAGCAACACAGGCAACAACAAAGGCAACAGAGAGTACAACAAAAGCAACACAGGCAACAACTAAATCAACAGAAAGCGCAACAAAGGCAACTGAAAAGGAAACAACGGGTTCAGATGCAACAACATCATATGATAAGACAAGTCTTTCTTATTCAGGCGCTTATACAGATATCAGTAAGAAGAAGGATTCAGATTTTAAGAATGCAAAATATGTATCATCTTCAAATGAGATTCTTAATGCAATCAGTTCAGCTAAGGCGGGCGATGTAATTATTGTAAAAGAGGGAACATATAAGTTCTCAGATACAATTGTAATTAATAATGCCATGAATGGAAAATCAGGCTCTTATATTATTGTAAAGGCTGAAAGTGGCAAGGAAGTTAAGTTTGATTTCTCTGCACAGAAGCTTGACGGAGCTAACAGAGGTGTAGTTGTAGATGGAGATTACTGGTATTTCCAGGGAATTAATTTCTATGGTGCTGGAGATAACGGAGTATTACTTGCTGGTAATAACAACATTTTTGAAAAATGTGTATTTGAAGCAAACAGAGATTCAGGACTCCAGATTTCAAGATATGACACAACAGCTGCTACTAAAGATTTATGGCCATCAAATAACCTGATTATCAACTGTACATCACATGATAACTGTGATTTCCCTGACCAGGGTGGTACAGGTGAGAATGCAGATGGATTTGCTGCAAAGCTTACATGTGGTGAAGGCAATGTATTTGACGGATGTATATCATACAGCAACTCAGATGATGGATGGGATTTATTTGCAAAGAGTGCAACAGGTCCTATAGGTGTAATTACAATAAGAAATTGCGTTGCATTTAACAACGGAACATTATCTAATGGTGTTCATTATGCTAATGGAGATATGAATGGATTTAAGCTTGGTGGTTCAGGTGTTGGAACTCCACATAATGTAATGAATTGTCTGTCATTTGACAATGGTGCAACAGGATTTACAGATAATAATAACCCAACAGGTCTTACAATTGTAAATGTTACAGCATGGGGCAATGGAAAGTATGCTAAGAAGGGTAACTTCTTATGTTACAGAACATCAAGTGCAGCAATATTTAAGGGACTTGTATCAGCTGGTGCAATTGATTCAGATAAGTTTACTGGTAAAATGGCTGATTCAATATATTACAATTCAGGTAAGTATTATAATCTTTCAGGTTCTTTGTTTACTTCTTTAGTAAGTGGAGATAAGAAGGGAACTGTTGTAACTGACCCTGCTAAGACAGCTGGAATGTTTAAGAACACTGTTAATGCAATCGATATGAGCAAAAATATAGATAAACAGCTTAGAAATTCTGATGGAACTGTTAATATGAACGGTCTCTATGAGACAATAGGAAGCTATGCTTCAATGGGAGCAAGATTCAATGTTGCTAATCAGATGATTAGTGTATCTTCAAAGAATTCATCATCTGAGGTAACTAAGCCAGAAGAGACAACAAAGGCTCAGGAAACAACTAAGGCGACAGAGGCAGCAACAAAGGAGACGCAGGCTCCAACTAAGGCGACAGAGGCAACAACAAAGGCAACAGAAGCTTCTTCAGTATCAACAAAGGGTGAAAAATTAATTCTTAATGCTAATGATGTTTCAACAGGAAAGATTAAGAGTTCAACTGTAGTTGATGGTCTTAAGATTGTTGCAACAAGCAAAAAGACTGTAACAGTTGATAAGAGTGATAAGGATTACAAGAATATCAGCTTTACAAAGAGAATCAAGCTTAGCGGTGCAGGAAGCGAATCTGCAAGAGCAATTGCATTTAAGACAGCAGGTGAATCTAAGGTAAAGATATATGCAACAAGCTCAGATACAGATACAAGCAGACTTATTAAGATTATTGATAAGAACGGTAATGATGTAACAAGTACAGCTAAGATACCTGGTTCTTCACTTAAGTCAGTATCATTCAGATTAGATGAGGCAGGTGAATATTATATTGTATCAGAATCTGGTGGAGTTAATATTTATTATGTAGAAGTATCTAATGGTATAGCGTATTAATATTTTGTGAATTTCCCCGCACATAGTGCGGGGATTTTTTTGTAAAAACATTTTATGGTAAAATATACACAAAGACTTGACCTTGACACTGGTTCATAGTTTACAATTTGAACAAATGAAAGAAAGGAATGGTCTTTGTTATGAAAAACAAAAATAGAAGACGAATCAGTTGTCTGCTTAGTGCAGTTCTTTTGCTTGTTATGAGTTTTGGATTTGGCACATTTGCAGGAGCTGAGGAATCAGATTCATCAAAGCCTGTTGTCTGGATTGTGGGAGATTCGACAGTCAGTGCTTTCACAGACAATTATTATTATCCTAGATATGGATGGGGAACACAGATTGATAAGTATCTGGATGGAACTTTTGAGGTAAAGAATATTGCTTTATCAGGAAGAAGTTCAACAAGCTATACAGCAGATAAGGAGTATGGTGAGCTTATAGCTGGAATGAAAAAGGGAGATTTTCTTCTTGTTGGTTTCGGCCACAATGATGAAAAAGCGGAGAGCGGAAGATATACTAACCCTAATGGAGATTATAAAACAGCAGGCTCATTTGCTAATTCTTTATATGAGAATTATATAAAGCCGGCACAGGCAGCAGGAACAACAGTTGTTTTATGTACACCGATTGTAAGAAGAACTGCTGATGGCAACTGGTCTGACAGTCAGCTTCATGTTACAGCTGCTTCAGGAGAGTTTGAAGGAGGAAGTTATCCACAGGCAATCATTAATCTTGGAAAAGATCTTAATGTTCCAGTGGTTGATATGACTTCTCTTACTAAGAAATTATATGATTCATTAGGAGCAGCCGAGACAGTTAATTTACATGCATGGACATCATCAAAGCCAGAAAGTGTAGACAATACGCATACTAATATCTGGGGCGGAACATATAATGCATATCTTGTTACTAAGACAATTAAGGAACTTAATGTAGCAGGACTTGCAGAGCATATTATTGATGCTAAAGCACCAACTAAGAGTGATGTTTTAAAGTCTAATCCTGATTATAAAGAGTCAGAATATTCAAATGATTTAAAAGACAGCGAATTATGGGCTAATGCAGGAATCTTTAAGGGAACTGTATTTGGAAATGTTGGCGGCAATGATAAGATAGCATCTAAATTTAAGCTTGAGAGTCTTGACAATGGTAATATTAATATTGCTGTTAATGGAGCAGGAAAGATAGCAAGTACTGCTGATGGAATTGCTATGTATTATTACAGAGTTCCAGCAAACAGTAATTTTACAATTACAGCAAAGGCGACTGTAAACAGTTTTACATCTAATGATCAGGTATCATTCGGTCTTATGGCAAGAGATGATATGTATGTAGATCAGTATATTAACAGTACAATGGGTGACTATGTTGCAGCTGGTCCACTTAAGCTTACTAAGAAAGATTCTGTATGGAACTGTTTTGCAAGAAAGAGTGGCGCTCTTACACAGGGCGGAACATGTGCTAATGAAATTAAGGCTGGTGAGACATATAACCTTAAAATCGAAAGTAATACAGATGGTTATGCATGTACATTTGGTAATGAAGAAACTATTACAGGTGGTTTTGATTTTAAATTAACTTCTGTAGATTCAGAATATGTATATGTTGGAATGTATGTTGCAAGAAGTGCTGATGTGACATTTTCAGATGTTAAGCTTGTTGTTGATGGTAAGGAGATTACATCTGCAGGCGAACCAGAGAATCCAACACCGGGCGAACCAGAGAATCCAGCACCAGGTGAACCAGAGAATCCAACACCGGGTGAACCAGAGAATCCAACACCGGGTGAACCAGAGAATCCAGCACCAGAGCAGCCTGCTAAACCAGAGACACCGGCAGAGCAGCCAGCTACAGATCCAGTGGTATCAGACAATAATGGTGTTGAGACAGGTGATTCATACCATATGGTATGGTATATTGCTGCAATGACATTAACAGCAGGAATTGCATGTGTTGAATTAAAGAGAAAGAAGACATTCGATAAATAAGTTTATAAGAATTTACTTCTCCTAATATTTCCAGAAAAAGCTTCCGGTTAACTGCCGGGGCTTTTTCATTTTTACATAAAA
>OJOF01001511.1_pt1 | contig 17360 bp, 14 predicted proteins | sample 1598181 | NCBI WGS metagenome assembly OJOF01 (sample SAMN01915226, study PRJEB22387) | human gut metagenome | isolation source: stool | host: Homo sapiens | place: USA
TTATCTTTTCTATTTTTGTTATTCTATATCCATAAATAGTAATCATATGAATATAGAAACAACAGACAACTCCCCTTTGCTACAGGAATGTATAGAAGAATTGATCAGTAGTAAAATCGATGAGGGGAAAGGAAGAACCGCTGGGAATTACCGAAGCGCATGGAATAAATTATCCACCTTTTTAGGTCCGAGAGTAACGGAGTTTACATTTGTCGACTTAACGACCGATTTTCTTCATCACTATCTTTTATGGTTGATGCAAGGGGAAGATGGGAAACAGGCTCCATTGAAACCGGGTAGTTTGGACTTCTACATTCGTAATCTAAAGACAATGTACAACAAGATCGCTCAAGATAAACAAATGGATGTTCCGAGAGAAAGCCCATTCTCCGGCCTGCAGATAAAGGTCCCACCCACCCGGAAAAGGGCTTTGCCAAGCCTCGACCTACAAAATCTGGCGACTCTTGAGCGGCCCAAGAACCCACACGCCTGTACGGCCCTTCACTTGGCTCTTTTCTTATTTTACGCTAGAGGTATGTGCTTCGTGGATGTCTTTAATTTGCGACACAGCAATATAAACGATGATTATATCCACTACGTACGTAGCAAGACTGGCGTAGCGATGCAAGTAAAGATCACCCCCGAGATGAAGAACATCATATTCTCTTATCGGCGTTTCAATAACCCGTGGATATTCCCTTTCTTACACGAGAAAATCAGCGGAGAGGGAGAAGTCACGGCCCAGTCTGCGCTTCGGAGAGTGAACCGCCACTTAAAGAAAATGGGAGAGCAATTACACTTCGAACAGCCATTCACTACCTATGTGATGCGGCATAGCTGGGCTTCCATGATGCTGGAGGCGAATTCGGAAATCGGCATTATCAGCCAATCCTTAGGACATATGTCCCTACGGACTACCGAGATCTATCTTGGCCGGATATCAGTATCTAAAATAGACAGGGCCTCCGATAATATGTTGAATAATTTGGTTCGCGGCTCTTCCTCCCGGCAAAGAAGTAAAAATAAGGTGATGGCTTTAAGAGACAATCCTCCTATACAAATAAAAGAGACAATCGGCAAGAAATGCAAGAAGCTCATTTCCTCGATTGCCTCTAAGTTATTCTCATTTATTTAAAATAGTTCATGCAGGAATGCCAAAGGGTAGATTCGTCAAGGCATTCCTGCACAGCCCTTAGAATGGATACTATTTCTCTTCACCAAAATTAACGGTATTCTCGACATTGTCCACATCATCAAAGACAGCCACGTTGCCGTTTGTTATCGTTACACGGAGGTCGGCACTATTAGGGCCGGCGATATTCACCGTCAGCTTATAATGATAATCCCGATAGATATTGTAATCGGTCACCAAGTCACCCCCAAGATAGAATTTATACTCTACATCGATCGGCGAAGAGTATGTTCCTCCACCCAAAGGATACTGATATTGCCCTCTTACCAATAGATAAGTGCATCCTTCCAAAGAGCCGCCAGCCCCCGGTCCCATATCCTTCTTATTCTTCTCTTGCGCCGTGGTAGCTAAACCTGTACCCCGGATATTTTCCGCCATATAGAAAACTCCTTCTTTATCACCGAGTGTTATTCCTGATACAGGTATCTCCTCCGTATAGAAATTAGTAGATAAAGGACTTGAAATCGTTGGATATGTCGAGTCGTCATCATATAGCCGGGTTGCTTTAGGTACATTTGACATAATAACCGGTTTCGTATCAATTAACTTAAAATTGCCAGAGGACACTGAAGAGTTCACGGTCACGGTCACTTTCGCGAACGCCCTGTACATACGGGATAATACGACCAACCTCATGTCAGCCTCTGAGCTAGAGGGATCCTTCGTATAGTTAGTCGGTCCCGAAGATAGTATATTAGTACCTGTTGGAGAGCCATCTGATGAATAAATAATACTTTTCGTTTTAGCCATCAATTCTGTTACAGAAAGGGACGTAGGGATACCACCTTCTTTTACAAATAACTTGGCGGTAACCTCCGTCGCATTCATATCCTCCGCATTTACGATGATATAAAACTCACTAGTCTCGTTCTTGAAACGCATATCATCCTTCATTAATTGAATCAATAACTGGTCATAGGTAGTGCTACTACTTCCCGGCACAGCCGTTATGCTATTCCTATCGGCAAAGACAGCTTTCAACAACTCGGTTCCATCCTTTTTAAACTGTAAAATCCATACATTATATATATTAGTATCTCCCAATTTAAGAATTTCCGGTTCCGTTCCCGCTTTCGTCTCTACATCAATCGTACCCGGTACCCTTAACAGGAACTGGAAAGCACATTCCTCCCCTCCTTCGGATGTTGATGGTATCATTTCCTCATTACTACATGCCCCTAGCAGCAAGCATAGTATACAAAATAAACTTATTCTCATTTTCAGTTCCTCCTTATTCCCCTCCAACGGGATCCGTCACATTTTTTATTTCCGTGAATTCCAATATGCCCAATGTCAGTTCTGTTTCTTTAAAATCCCCAAAGAACTTCAAGGTAAATTCAAAGCTATAGGACATACCGGGCAAGAAAGTCTTACGAGCGGTAGCATTGAATACAAAATGACCGGGCACAGATCCACCATTTCCATTTTTATCATAATCTACCGTTAAATCAATTACAAACTGTAATTCCGACCCGCTTAAAGGCAATACGATTTTACGTGGATCTGAGGTATGAGGCAGGCCTACAGCTACGGAATTATTGAAAGAGCTAAAATCCACTCCGTTGTTTTCATTCGCAACTCCATCCGAATACCATGCATTATCCCCTAGCCGATAAGTTCTTGAATCAGATAAGTTTTTCATCGTTATAAAGTTTACACGCAAGCCTTTTACAGTAACAGGAGATACACTAGCCGCTTTTACCGACACCTCTACTTGCGAGCAAAGCCGCGTGAACGGATTCGTCAAGGTAACCGACATCGTGTTTTGTCCCGCTTTCTGGGGCTGGACAGTTATATCGTTCATGAACGTATACATAAAATCTTGCCCATTTTGCACTGTCACCAGATTTCCATCACCCAATTCCGGCGCATTCTCTTCATTGTAGGAAATGAAATAAAGGTTATATACACCCCGATACAAAAATAGGGCCTTGCCCGATTGGGCGGTGACCTTTCCATCCACACCCACCACATAAGTACCTTCCGCCGAAGGAGTACCAGTCTCACCAGTCCCAGTCTTAGTACCGGTCTCAGTCTTAGTCTCCACCTTGAAAGCATAGACTTTAATCAACGCTTTATCATTCAAGACTGAAACGGCCGCAGCCTTGGTTACGTTCGCTTGATAAAGATCGAACTCCAAGGCAACCTTATCACCTTCCCCTTCTTCCCAAAAAGATTCCTTTTGGCAACCCACCAACGTGACCAAAAGCCATAGACTTACAAAACTTAATACATATCTCATATCTCCTCCCTTCTTATTTAAATACCTACACTCGTATTCTGATCCGTACTATTTTGCCAATCGTATACGGTTACGCCCTCGAATGTACCTTCCATCTTATCAATACGTATCTTATAGACATAATGATAACCCGCCAACCATTTCACCCCGCTTTCGGAAGAAATAGAGGCAGTCTCAAACTCACGTTCCACCCCGTCTACATCCACTGTCAAACGGAACGACAATACTTGCTCGGCAGCGTCCATCGGGGCTACGAGACAAGATATGTTCGGTTGCGTCAACGAGGTTTCCAATATTTTCGAACCGGTCAACTCTATCGAGGATGTCCCCGCTAGGCCATTCAGACGCCCTAGTTCCTCCCCTGTCCCGTTCAATCGCATGTCCGCCTTACCGATTTGCAGACGTCCGGTGTTACTACGTATATCTATTTTTTTCAGCGTTAAGATCTCATCGCTGGCATTCGCAGACTTATAGATATAGAAACTCACCTTTGTCAAGGCATGGAACAATTGAAGGCTGATTATCTTTGAGGTTTTGGAAGCCTGAACCGGCGTAGCATAAAGGTAATCGATCTGTTTACCATCGAATGTATCCGCATCCCGGACCGTGACCTCGACAGAGTACACGCCGGAGGAGGCTGTTACGTTAATGGCCTTACCTTCTTCTTCCGTAGGATAATAAGCATACACATCCGTAGCGGTACTACCCAGCAGTGGTGCGGATTCACATCCCCATGTTACTCCGGATTTGGAATACACCGGATTCACCCATGTATCACTGGAGTTCTTCAAATACAATTTCACGTTATCCACAGAGGTAGTCACAGCCTTCGTAACAGCGTCGTCAGCCAAAGAGACCGATCGCAGCTCAAGGGTGGAACCTGCCTCCACCTCCGGTATCCCGTCTGACTGGCAAGCTCCCAACAGGGAACAGAGGGCCAATCCCCAACCTAGATTATATAAATTTCTCATATTCTTCATTCTTTATAGATTTTAAATGGATCAAGTGGCGCTAACAGGATTGTCGGGAACCGTTGTCTCCGTAAACCCCATTACTTCCACGGAAGTCAATATCAATTCATCGGATGACGTGAAGTTATATACATAGTTCTTACTAGCCCCAAATGTGTATGCTGGCTGAGTAAATGTTTGTTGTGTAGCCTCTGGACTTGAAGCACCGTCAAGCGTACGGGAAACGCTTAGCTTGAAACTCATACTCGCTCCCGGTCTTAAGATACAGACGAAAGTATGCTTATCACTAGCTACGGTATTATCCCCTGTATGCAACATCTCGATCGTTTCAGAAGAAGAGGCACCAGTCCGGATGCCATTGCCTGCCAAGGTAGCCGTCACATACTTATATTTTGTAGTAGTCCCCCCTGATGAGGCATAATTAATTGAGATCGTGATCTTCGCCGCTACCGGCATGAAGGTAAAGTTTACCTTATTGCTACTCAAGGTAACGTTAGAGCCGCCTTTCGCCTCCAGTTTATTACTTTGCCAGAAATTCTGATATGATTTCTGGTCTTGCAGAATAGCGGTGAAAGCTGCCGGATATGAGGCCGAGAATGAAAAAGCCGTAGATGATCCGGAAACCGTCAACGAGCTTCCCGCCGTTTTCGGAATCCACCCGTTCGTGGCATCCTTTCGGTAAGTCACGATCTGGCTCCCACCATTAATCTGTATCTCATCGCCCGTACTAAAGCTACTCTTATCATAGTTCGTAGCGTCGACCGCACGGGTAGACAGAGAAGAAACGATCTCCGCCGTCACCTCCAAGGGCTGTCCACCTTCCAGATCCACCTCTGAGGTACAGGCGGGGGCGAGCAATAGCAATAAGCCTCCGGACAGGTGGAGCATGGTTTGTCGTATATTCATAGTATAATGTATCATAATGCTATATAGTTGTTAAGTTAAATTTCCTCCAGCCATGATCTCATCCGTCCATTTGCCGATGGTACAACTTTCCGGGATCAGCATGTCGTTATGCAAGGTCAAATTATATGTATAGTGGTAACCGGTCCGCAAGGCACAACCCGTTAAGGTAGCCTTGTAGGTAACACCATCGCAAGTGAGAGAGACCGTTAGATCCGTAGCGGAGGTTCCCGCGCTACCACCTACAGCCCTTAGGATACCACACCATTCATATTTCCGGGATGCATCGCCCGGGTAAGGCCGATATAGCGTGATCGTCTGGTTCGTAGATACAGCCGTACGTATCCCCGTCGCCGTTACCGTAACGGCATCATTGGCGATAGAGGTCTCACGCTTCACGGTAAACATCAAGGTCAACTTCGAATTGACGTGCGTAAAGGGCTTGCCGCTCGACGTAAAGTCCAACGTACCGTCGCTGGATGTGGCATCACCCGTTTTCAGCAGGTTACTGGCCAAATAAGCAGCGCTCGTGGTTTGAAACTGGTTGATGGCCGAGTAATCCGCCGGAAACTGCGCCGAATACGTAACGGCAGGCTCCAAGGTCACAGGCGAGGTTCCCACCACAGTCCATGCGGAAGTCCCGTCATACCGATAGCTGGCCGATTGGGGAGCCGCCGTCCCACTTGCCTTTTTTGTCCTTGTCACCTTTATCTGATCGCCGGAAAGGAAGGATGTCCTATCGAAACTATTATCCGAGCTAACCGCCTCGCCGCTTTTGGTAACAGGGCTGATCTCGGCAAGTACCGTCACCGGGATTTCCTCCGGAGCGGAAAGCCCCGTCTCTATCCCGTTCGTGCAACCGGAGAGAGCCAGCGCCATGTTTAAGGCTCCCATCCATGCTAAACTGAGGTTCATGTAATTCATATTCATATTTTTCTTTTTATGCCGTAATTAATAGCCGCCGGGCTTAACGTCTCCCGTTCCCGCTGAACCGCTCCCTGTCCAAGGGCGGATATCGGCGTTCACTGTAATCGCCCGGTTGGATAAGGTTATTTGTATTTTGTGGGTATGTCCTCTTTTCCAAGTGATCTGACTTAGGTTGGCGGATAACGTCCGGTCATCCGTAGTGTCATCCCGCTTGCCGACCACTACCGTAAGGGTCATATCAACCGATGCCAAAGGAGCCACCAGCCCATAACCTACCTCCACCGGAACACCCGCAGCACCGCAAAGTATGGCGGTGGTTTTACTCGACGCATCGTTTTTAGGGGTAAAAGTGAGTTCGGCGGTCTTTGTTCCTTTAAGTATCCCATCCGCGATCTGCATCGTTCCCGTGCCGGTAGTGAACGCATTGGGGGATGTCTTCAACGTTATCTTCTTCACGTAATCATAGGTCGTATTCACGGAACGTCCCGTGGCGGATTGCATCGTGAAGGAAAGGCGGGCCAGCGCATGTTGCAGGTAGATTTCCGGCTGATAAGTACCGCTTGAGGGGGAGCCGCCGGACGGCGTGGTATTGCTGGCCGTAATAGCGATAGCCTCTCCTACCATGTTGCTGGCGGAACCGTACATATAATCGGTAGCGTCAGAATCCCATCCCTTGCCGCCATAGAAATTCTGGTGAACGGGAAGGGTGGTTGCTATAGTATGCGTCGTGGTAGTCGTTGATTTTGTCAAGATGGCGTTCGCCGGGCTATAGGCATAGATCCGGGCCTTTACACTCGATAAATTCACGGTGGGATCGCCTATCCAATCGTTTCCGCCGCTACCTACCGACTGATAGGTGAAGGTGGAAAGGCCGGCATCCCCCGCCGTACCAACCCCGCCATAGGGAGTATAGCCGTCCTCTGCTTTAGTAACGAAAAGTTTTACCGCATTAATCCTTCCCTCACCCTCCGTCGTGGAGGTTCCGCTTATGATGGAGCGGGTCTCGACACCGCTCATGTGGAATACGGGTTGTAAGAATGCCCCTGTCGTGTCTTCCGGCAAGGAGTCGTCGGAGGAGCAGCCGGATAAGAGCGCCAGTATCGCCAACAGGCCTACACCGAGGTGTAGCGGACGTGCGTTTTTGTAAATATCCTGTATCATAGGTCGTATAGTTTTTTTAGATAGTCGTACTTGTATTGTCGGATGATTCATTCGTCCACCCTACCACATTGAAGCCGTCCAGCTTAAGGCCGGTACCGTGGATGGAGATGGTGTATGTATATTTATTTCCGGCGGACCATTCGCCACCGTCGGTAATGGTGTCTAGTTTCATTTCCTTGCCATCTACTACGACGGTCAAGGTAGCGGCGGTAACATTTGCAGTGCCGGAGGGGAATGGTACGCCGTAATTGATGAACTCGATTCCGTCTGTGGTAGCGGCAACGGTTACGCCGCCATTTACCGTGTACTCGTACTTTACCGGTGTACCCGCCTTCGCTCCGGTTAGGTTGCCGAGGGCTCCGTCCTTTAGGCTCATGGTGGTAGTACCATTCGTTTGTAGTGTCGGGATGGGGCGACTATAGGTTATTTTTGTCAGGTTGCAAGGACCGACGTAGTCCGTGTGTTTCTTGAACTTTAGGCTTACCAAGCAAAAGGCATGCTTAAGGCCGAGGTTTATCTTCTCGCCTTTTGAATCGGAGGCTCTGTGGCCGTTATCGGCTATGGGTTGAGTGGTATCAAAGGTATTCGTGGAAGTGTTAAAGGCTACACCATACATATAATCGTTACCGGGAACAGTGAAATCCAGGGAGGAGGCATTCGTTACCGTATTCGAATAGACTATGGCATTAGCCCGTACCGGGATGGTATAGACCGGGGAAGAGGCATTTCCGGCCGCGGTTATCGTGGTGGCATCCGTGACTGGATAGCAAGAGTAGACTATAGCTTGCTGGGTGCTTAGCCAGATCGTTTGATCCTTACCGTTTATCGTAGCGGGTTTTAAGGAACCCTCTTGGAGGGTGTATTGGCCGTATGTACCTTGGGGGGATGTGCCGTAATGGTTTTCACTTGCCACGTTATTTACGGCGTATAGGCCGATAGCCGCTATATCGCTGGATGTGGCAGTGGCCTTGGTGAGGGCTACGCTGGCGATCTGCGGGGACAGGGCGACAGGGGTATCCGGATCAACCGGGGGTACGATGGGGTCTTCGCCATCCTCTCCGCCGCAGGCGAAAAGGGAAAGCGATACTGTTGTTAATAATAGGTATCTATACGGTTTCATATTTATCGTTGTTTATATTGTTCGTTTATTTGCCACCCGGTTTTATTATTACCACCCGGTCTGATTGTTACTACACAGATTTCGTGTTTTGTATTTCGTGTTTCGTGTTTTGTTGTAGAGACGGGGCACGTCCCGTCTCTACAACCCTAGACTGTAGGTTTAATTAACCTCCAAATCATCATTGCCGATTCCTGTGCCCCAAGCGGCTACGGTTACGGTGCCTATGGATAATTCCTTACCGCTAAGTTTTACAGTATAGATGTTTTCTTTCCCCTGCTCCCAAGTAACTCCTGTCCCACTATCGGCTAACGCAACCTCATAATCCGCTCCATCAATCGTAAAGATGGCTTTGGTATTATTTAGGGCTTTGCTAGTTATCGGCAAAGCCAAGATGCTAAATCGGGATGAAGCATTTTTTGTAGCTGTCTCATCGGTTAAGCCTCCAGAACCTTGTACCTTTAGCGTATAGTTAGAGGAAAAATCCCGGACGTAAGTCGCAGCACTAGTTGTATTGGCGTGAACCGTCAATACTCCCGTATTAATATTCATCGTCGCTATCGCATCGGAACCTGTATTAGCTTGATTAGGTACATCCTTCAACTGTATCTTCGATAGCACACCTTTATTCTTATAAGTTCCATCATTGTAAATGCGGAAACTAACCAAAGTCAAGGCATGCTTCATGGTTAGATCAACAGAGGCATCTATAGAGGTTTCCTTTTTCGTGTTGCTCGCAGTTATCCAATTCGTCTCAGAGCTACCTTGGTCCGCCCACATATAATCGATTTCACCTTTCGCTGAATTAATCTTTGCCTTATTGGTATTTGTCGTTTCAGAGTTGTCTATTAATGTCGAGGGATAATCCCTATGCGCATCATCAGTCGTTCCAGCAAAGACCGTTACTGGGATTGTGGAGTTATCCGTAGCGGTATTATCAGATAATACTAGAGCTGTGGTTGTGGCTAACTCTTGATTTGTTCCGGGCTGATAAGCCGGATAATAAGCGTATATCTTTGCCACTTCGGAGGTCAGATAGATCTTTTTATCTCCGCTTTTCCAACCTGCGGTTCCTGTTGTCGAATAAGTATATAATGCGTAATTATTACTTTTCGCATTCGTATAAGGATCTTCACCCGATACGACTGTCCCCTTTAAGCGTGCGTACACCGCCACGCTTTTCATGACATCATCTTTGCTAGCGTTAGCTTGGGTACCCGAATTTATCACGCTTTTCGTAAGCGTCACCCCCGCCGTAATCCCCAGCTCTACGGCATCCGGCTGGTTGGAAGGGAGGATGGAGGGGATATTGTCCTCGTTGCTACAGGCAGCCAAGAAGAAGGGAGAAAGAAAGAGTAGTTTATAGTTTATCAGTTTTCTCATGATTACTTTTTTTGATTCGTTCTATTAATTGTTCAATTCGTTTAGTCAGTCAGTGGATCAAGTCTAGGTTGCCATCGACATACGAGGGAGTCCATTCGGCTACCTCCACGGAGAAGATACCTAAAGAGGCATCGTAGATATCCAACGTGATCACGTGAGAGAAACCGGGCTTGAAATTATCCTCAGATATTTCATCACCCATCTTCACGGATACGTCGGTAAAGGTACCGATCGAAGTCTCGACCGTTATTTTTACATTGCCCGGATCGGGTGTAGGCGGCAGATACAAGCAGCCCAGATCGATGGGACCGACATTTGATGCCCCTACCGTGGCGTTGCCGGCAGGCTCAAGGATCACTTCCGAGGAACCGGAGAAGACAGCCTCGCCCGTAGCCAGCGGAACATTTACCGCCGTAGGTATGCTTTTCACGATAATCTTGTTCACCTTCACCTCCAGTCCTCCGGCATCATGCTTCTTTGCCTTGAATACCAGCTGGGTAAGCAGGTGGGCGTAATTCAATGAGCGATTCGCCTCGACCCCGGCGACGGTATTGCCCGTAAACCGGTTACCATCCCACTTATTACCCGCCAAGGGACCGGCGTACATCAAGTCCATATGCCCGTCAAGGGTATAGCTTACGGTACCCTCGGTGGCATCGTACGAGTTATCGCCCGCCACGGGAGATACGCCGACCAGATACACGTTCGCTCCCATGCGGGGATAATGGTGCTTACGAGAGGCATCCCATGAGATACTCCCGCCTACCGCCACATCAGCCGTCCGCTCTACCCATTCCTCGTAGAATACGGCATCGGCCCAACTTGTGGTCACGTCGGATACGGGGGTGGAGAAACGATCGGCAAGACTCGTATAGTCGGGAACACCTGTGATGGCGTCGAGACGGGTCACGCAAAAGAGGGTGGTCTTGAACGCCTCCGCCTCTCCCACTTCCGCTTTCGTGCTTATGGACGTGTCCGGGTACGTCGCCCGAAGCTCGATCGGAGGATCGGCGGAAGGTATCTCACCTCCCGCCTCACCATTGTCCGAGCAAGCGGCCAACGATCCCATGACTATCATCGACAATATGTATATAGAGAGTTGTCTCATGATGGTTGAGGGATATTTGGGATTATTTCAAGTCAACGGTTCCGCCGTTACCCTGTTTCCATTCGTTGACAGTGGCTTTCACTTCCAGTGCCTTCACATTATCTCCTGTAGGTTTGTCTGGCTCGGTAATGTTCAACGTAACCGTATGGGCATAGCCTTCTTGGGCATTCAACTTTTCACCTGCATTCTTTGAGTCCATCACCGGGACATTCAAGAAGGTACGATCCGTACCGCCTACGTTGATCGTTACGTTCAGCTTGATATCATTAGACGGAGCGAGCATCACTGCCGGGCTAATCGTAGAAGCTGTCGTGGAAAGGGTGGTTGTCGTGATATTGGGAACAGAGAAATCGGAGGCAGTAGCCCAATTCACGTCACCATTTGTCAGGTTCACGGATTGGGGCAATTGCGTGCCCAAAACCTTGATGCTCTTGATGGATACGTCCTTTCCGGCCCATTCTCCTTTGTTATCAGCCACACTAGTGTAACTAGCGGCGAAAACCAATTGGGTGGTCTTGTGGGAAAACGTCAACTTACATCCCTCCTGACTTGGTAACGCTGCTGTTCCGGCATCTTGATCCGTACCGATCGTCATGACATCCTGCAATCCGTCTACCTTACCGAAAACCACTTTTGAGGACTCGATTGTTCCGGAAGGAACGACCGCCGTGATATGGGAGTTTTTAGCACTCACCTGCGCATTATCATAATATAAGGTGGGAGTCAAGGTAATATCCGTCTCTGTCCCAGCCGTAAATACAGCGCCGGCTACGTTGGCACGTTTTTCCAATGCCTTTGTAGTTCCATTGATCTCATTCTTGTAAACCGGATTAAAGCTAGCCCAATCATGCTCGTGTCCGGAAGTCACGTCCACCATCACCACGATACCTTCCACCTGCGATCCGCTCGTGATCGGGGCTTTAGTCGTGATACCTTCCACGCTTTGTGTCAATTTGATCGCTACCGGAGCGTTCGCCGTACCCAAATCGGGAGTGATCACATCCTTGTCGTTCGAGCAGCTTGCCGCTAACAGGGCCACAGCCGCCATTGTCAAAATCTTTTTCATTTGTCTTGTAATTTTAAAGTATTAATAAAAAATATGAATTAAATAATCTGGTCTATAAATCGGCGGTGCCGCCATTGCCCGGTTTCCACGGGGTGACGGTTGCCGTTATCTTTACTTGGTACTCCTCGAAGGGATCCGGCTCCTTGGGTTCCTCGGGAGTATCGGGATCGTCCGGTTCCTCTGGATCAACGGGTATCTCAAGGGAGATCTCAATATCGTAAGCCCCTCCACTCTCGTTGCCCTCGCCGCCGAACGAGACGGGGAGATCCTTGAAATCCTGCTCGGAGGCGGGATCACCTTCCGGCGCGAGCGTCATGTCAAGCGTCAAGGAGGCCTTGGGCTGCACCAGCACGAATCCGGGGAGCGTCACTACGCCATCCACCACGGGGATACCATTCCCGTCATCGGAAGAATAAATGATCACCGAGCTGGTCTCCCCGACCGGGACCACCTCTCCATCCGACAAGGACACCTTAGCTACCGAGGCTAGCCCGTTCAGCTTGACGGCATTTACGCTATACCCGTCCGGCGCTCCCTTGACACGTAGGCGGAAGCTGAGTTGCGTCAGCAGGTGCTTATGGATCAAGGGCGTTTCCGTAGCGTCGAAACGGCGGGACAGGGAGCCGCTCCGCTCATCGGTCAGCATCAAGTCTTCCTGCCCCGTCAGCTCGTACCGTACCTCGCCGTTCACGTGGGGGGCGGCGGGGTGATAGCTGCGGATGAAAAGCGCGGAGCCGTCCGTGGGATAGTAGCGCTCCGGGTCCAAGAGGATATCGCCCTCCGTGGCCGTCCCCGTCCAATGCTCCGTGTAATCGCCGGCGGAAGTGCCTACGGCGATGGATACGGGCGTGGAGTCGAAAACGTCCACGGCGGCACGGGTCTGGATGCCGGTGTAAAGGCGGATCGGGACGGCGGGGCTTACCTTCAAGGAGAGATCCAGCGTATCACGGCCCGAGGACATGGCCTCATGCAGGCTCGCGGTCAGGTTCTCCTTGTAGCTGAAACGCTCGCCGCCGGCGGTCTCGAACGAGAGCGTGCAGACGTTGCTCCGGTCCGAGCCGTCCAGCGTCACCGTACCCAAGATACCCGCCACGGCTTGGTAAACGCCCGCTACGCCCGTAGCCGAGGCACGGAAATCAAGGTCGAGCACACCCACTCCTGTCGCTATCCGGTCGGACAGGCGCACCGACGAGGCTATCCCGTCCAAACGGCCCTCCACCTTCGCCCCGCCGAAGCCTTTCCCCGCGTCGATGGTAAGGCGCAAGATCCGGCGGATATCCTTGGGGGTCGATGAGATCGCGGTCTCATCGCCATCGGTCACCTTAATCCCCGTCACGCTCTCCACGTAAAGAGGGCTATCCAGCGATACCAGCAGGCTGTCGCTTCCCGAGGGAAGGGCGGCGGCATAGGCTTTCCCCAGATTCTCCGTATCGCCCAACCGGACTTCGGCGGGGTCGGCGCCGGCGACCAGCAGGGCGTACTCCCCCACCACGAGCCGCTCGCTCCACGACCACGTAGACGGCGTTCCGGCGGGCTCTTCCTTCCCCGCCACGCGGGAACCATCCGCCTTATAAGCGAAAACGGCCAAGGGAGTATCGCCCGTATGTCGCACGGATACCCGCAACAATCCCTCGCCGGAACCGGGAACGGGTGGTTCCGGATCGTCCTTACCGCAAGCTCCCAAGACGAGGAAGCCGAGTAATAAAAAAGCTGTTTTTTCCGATAAATGTCTTAATCTCATATACTAGTTTATCTATAGTTTTTCCTTTCCCTCTGTACGGGCCGGTTCCCTGCCGTCGGGGAGGGTGTCTCCCTAGCGTTAGGGATGATGCCTCCCCAGCGTTAGGGACGATACCTCCCTAGTATTAGGGATGATGTCTCCCCTGTGCTAGGGATGATGCCTCACCCCCGGATCAAATCTCATCCGGGCTCTCGGAGTCGCCTCCCCCGGCACCCACGGTGAGCGGCAGCTTGTACTCGATCGTGCGGGGAGACTTGAGCAAGGTGACGCCTTTCGAGAACTGCGTCACGATGCGTAGCTTGTACTTGCCGTCGGTCAAGGCCGGTACGCGGGCGATGATACGGCTGGGGTCGTTTTGCGTGAGGCGGCGGGTCACGGGCGTAACCTCCTCGCCATCTTCCGACACGAAAAAGATACCTACCGAGCTGTCCGCCCCGTTGATACGGATACGGTCACCCTCAATCAGTATGTCCTCGTTCGGGGTGATAGAGCCGTTGGACAATCCCGTGAAGGTATCGGTCACCATGCCGATGCGCCCCACCTCGGACTTGGCTCCTAGAACCTCCACGCCCACCTTGCTCAACGCGTCACGCATCTCGGCGGAGGGCACGATATCGAGCGTCAGCTTATGGATAGCGGGATCGAACTTCGCCGTCTCGCCTCCCCAAGGGCCCGTGATACGGGGCGTGTACTGGCACACCTCGGTGAGTAGGCTGTAGCCCATCATGAGGTGCTCCCGCACGATGCGGTCGCGTTGCTTGATAATGGACAGCAAGGTGTCATACTTGATCTCGGAGCCTTCCTTGATGATGGCGTTGGCTATATTCTCGTTGTGCAGGGTGTCTTTTTGTGTCAATACCTCCGCTACGTAGTCGTTGTCGTCATCCTTGGTTAACAAATTCGGCCGAAGCCATACTTTCCAGTAATACTCGTTTGCCATGATTGGTTTGTTTTTAATTGTTAGTAATCCGTTTAATTATATGTTATGTCATGATCTTATTCTTGGATACAGCGGATGTTTTGGGCATCACGGTTATCTTTGCCGACGAACTTAAGTCCTCCTCCCCCTTCTACGATCCCACCGCTACGACTGACGATAAATACGCTACTCATTTTGGCATTGGAGGCTGTAATAGCCAAGAAAGTCGTGTATCCCACATTATTTAATGTGGTCAAATCCGCCGGATAACCGGAGAATCGCATGTACGTGCCGTTTGTCGTATTATCGTATTTCAAAAGGACTCCACCATTTTTTTCAGAATTAGATAGTATCGTATTCCAGTCAGAGGAATTACGGCTTATTAGTACTTGAAGTTCATTCTGTGTCGGAACCCGCCAACCGGCAGGACATGGATCATGCACGGTTTTGCTGTCACTCCAAGTGGGCCTGCCGTTCGCATCCGAACTGGGATTGGATGACCATTCCTGATTTTGGGGCTGCCCAAAAGCCTCGGGATGCTGATAGGCATGATGAACCGAGCTGAAATTAAGACCTGTCGGCATCACCCATGTGATTCCGTCCGCCTTATACCTGTTCAGGCAATGCTTGGGAGGTAGGGCAGCATTGATGGTGAATTTATATTGATTCGCTATTTTTTCCGCCGTATAGCTTCCGGGGAAAGGGTCTTTACGTGCCCTCTGGTAATGAAAACCGTTGGCACGCGACATATCGAGGATATCGGAGGGGACGGACACGTAGCCATCGTAGGCACCTAGGCAACGATCCATGATGGGCTTATATGAGGTCGCCCCGTTCTGCAATTTCAAGATGCGCTGGTTGTCCGGCGAGAGAATGGTAGCGTCGGTTGTTGCCGAGGGACTATAATCCGTTACCCACACATGCCAGCTCCAAAGAATATTGCCCGTTCCGTTCTCGCCATCGTAGGCGGCGATAAGGCCACTGCCTCCCGTGGTGTTCGGAGCGACACGGCAGTAGATACGGGCATCCGTGAGGCTGTCGCCGTTCTTTAGCTCCACTATGTTCGTGTGGTCATCTTCGGCCGGTACCTGCGGGGCGTATTTGTTAACGACTCCCAGTGCGGGGTCGCCCAAGTCGCCATCCTCCAGCGTCTGCCACAATACTTTCACGGATTTTATCGGAGTGGAGAAGGTAGTGCCTGAAAGGCCGCACCAGTCTCGCAATATCGTATTGCCTCCGGCTACTCCCTTTATGGTGTAGTTGTATGGGTTGAAGCAGAACGCTCCACCCGGTTTTACCATAAAGCAGTTCGCCGTGGGGACTATGTTGTTGTTGTTCTGCGAGGCAGGGATTGGGTCGATGATGGTTATGCGACGGTCGTCAACAGGAAGCGTATTGTGCGACATCTCCACATTATATATATAGTTCGTGTTATCGTATAAGTCGAACTCCTTGCTGGTGCTGCCACCCAGATAGACGCGGTAGTTCAGTTTCTTCTGGCTATCCGTTTCGTTGCCGCCGTCGCTCTTGTGGCGGGAGATGAAGGTAGCGTAGGCGCTGCCCTTCGGGGCGTTCGCCTTCGTGCGGTAATAAGCGGAGGAGGCGTAGGCGCTCTCCCCGCGTACGACGGAGGGAACCCAGCAGGTATAGCTTCCCTCGTCCGAGACGCTTGCCACCTGTATGGTGGTATATTGATCCAACAGGGACGGGTAGGTATCGTCATTGACGGGTTTCAACAACCTGTAGTCTACGGGGATGGATTGCAGCAGAACTTGCTCTAGAGTATAGCCGGTTTTCTCCGATTCGTTTTTCCAAGACAGCGTTAGGCGGGTAGCCAAGCGGCGCAGGAGGATGCGGACATCCGTACCGTCAGGGCTTTGGATCTCGCCTGCCGAGGTTACGTTCACCTTAGGCAGGTGAAGGATATAGGGCATGGCCTTTATATCCCCCTCATTCTTGATTCCCTCGATCATGGATGCCGTGGCTGTCGTGCTTTGCACGGCGGAAAGGCTTTTCCCGCTAAGGGAACCCACCGTGTAGGCGGAACCGTTATATCCCCGGGCGATTATCACCAGCTGGCAATTGTCCAAAGCCTCCAGCGTGACCGTGAAGGAGGAACCAATCTCAACGGCGCTCGTATAACTCACTCCTTTGCCGGTTTTAAAATTACCGCCCGCATCGTATTGCCAGATCTCCAAGCCGTAAAGCTTATCCGGCTTGGCGGTGGCCAACGGGTCTTCTACGGCAGCCTTGGTCTTGGCAGAGGATTGCAGCCGCACATTGAGACCGGAGCCGGAACCAACGCCCTCCCCCGCTTTCGTACCGGACGTGCCGCCGGCAAGCGATGCGGCATCCACCTCGTCGGCGATACCCACGCAGAGCGATACCTCCACCGCCTTGCCCTCACCCGTAGACGGGCAGGGTGAATCGAGACGATCCTCACAACCTGACACTCCTAACATCGATACTATTGACATCATGATCAATACTGCTTTTTGTAATTTTACACCCATTTCCTCCATAACTGCACGTGCTTTTTCACTACTACATTTCACATATTTTTACTTGAAAGCACCTGTCTCTTTCTTACGCAGAAAGAGACAACAGGAGAATAAACGCTCCTATCCGCT
>OJOF01001540.1_pt1 | contig 17143 bp, 10 predicted proteins | sample 1598181 | NCBI WGS metagenome assembly OJOF01 (sample SAMN01915226, study PRJEB22387) | human gut metagenome | isolation source: stool | host: Homo sapiens | place: USA
GAGGTGATGTGGAAAATGAGCCGTGCAGGCTCCTCGTCGCTCTCGCCCGACGGCAAGACGCTCCTCTATGCGCAAACCGACTACAACATGGCCCAAAACCGCGGCGTGACGACCATCTGGGTGCAGGATATGGCATCGGGCGCCGTGACGCGCCTTACCGACACGGCGTCGAACAACGCCGATCCCAAGTGGAGTGCCGACGGGCGGAAAATCTATTTCCTGTCGGATCGCAGCGGCTCGATGCAGGTGTGGCGGATGAACGCCGCTGGCGGCGACGCGACCCAGGTTACGGGCAGCGGCGGGGGCGAGGGTGTCCCCGACGTCGAAGGATTCGGTGTCAGCCCCGATGAAAAGCACATCTGGTGGGTACAGGCCGTGCAGACGGCGCGGCGCAAATCGTCGGACGTATACAAGGACATGGACAAGTCGAAGGCCCGCATCTACGACGACCTGATGGCCCGCCACTGGGACTACTGGGACGAAGGCTCCTACCGCCATATCTTCATCGGCGAACTGGGCAAGGGCCTCGTGACGGGAGGCACGGACATCATGCCCGATGCACAGTGGGACGCCCCGCTGGCGCCCTATTTCGACATGGCCGAAATCGCCTGGAACAACGCCGGAACGATGCTGGCCTATACCTGCAAGCCGCTCACCGGCACAGAATACGCCGTTTCGACCGACTCGGACATCTTCGTCTATGTGCTCGAAAGCGGCGTGACGCAGAACATCTGCAAGCCGGTCAATGTCAATACCGGGGAGCCCGTCGCAAGCGACAAGGCCGTCATGGCCGGTTACGACAAATACCCCGTATGGTCGCCCGATGACACGAAAATCGCCTTCCTTTCACAGCGCCGCGCAGGCAACGAGTCGGACAAGGCACGCCTGTTCCTCTACGACTGCCGGACGGGCGAGATGCAGGATCTGACGGAGGATTTCGACTACAACGCCATGAACGTCGTCTGGGAGGGCAACGACCGCATCTGGTTCATCGCACCGATCGAGGCGACACACCAGATCTGCCGCATCTCACCCTCCGTAGGCGAGGTAGAGGTGGTAACCCGCGGCGACCACGACATCAACGCCTTCTCGATGGCCGGCGATAGGATCGTCGCCGAAATGTGCACGATCTCGATGGCCACCGAGTTCTTCGGCGTCGACCCCGCCGACGGCACGCTGACGCAGCTTTCGGCCATCAACAAACCGGTTTACGACAACATCAGGATGGGCGAGGTGCAGAAACGCTGGGTGAAGACCACCGACGGCAAGCAGATGCTGACGTGGGTGATCCTGCCGCCCGATTTCGACCCGGACAAGAAGTACCCCATCCTGCTTTACTGCCAGGGCGGCCCGCAAAGCGTCGTGTCGCAGTTCTGGAGCTACCGCTGGAATTTCCAGCTGATGGCCGCGCAGGGCTACGTCGTCGTGGCGCCCAACCGCCGCGGCCTGCCCTCGTTCGGACAGGAGTGGCTCGACCAGATTTCGGGCGACTATTCGGGCCAGAACATCCGCGACTACCTCTCGGCCATCGACGACGTGGCGAAGGAGCCTTGGGCCGACGAGAACCGCATGGGATGCGTCGGCGCATCGTACGGCGGATATTCGGTCTATTTTCTCGCCGGATGCCACGAGAAACGGTTCAAAGCCTTCATCTCGCACTGCGGCATCTTCAACTTCGAGTCGATGTACGGCCATACCGAGGAGTTGTTCTTCATCAACAACGATTACGGAGGTCCCTACTGGGATCGGTCGAACGAAGTCGCACAGCGCTCCTACGCCAATTCGCCGCACAAATTCGTCGAGAAATGGGACACGCCCATGCTGATCTTCACGGGCGAATACGACTTCCGCATCCCCTACACGCAGTCGCTCGAAGCGTTCACCGCCGCCCGCGTCCGCGGAATCCCGGCCCGTCTGGTGGAATTCGAAAACGAAGCCCATCAGGTGTTCAAACCCCAGAACTCGCTCGTATGGAACCGCGAGTTCTTCGGCTGGCTGAACAAATACGTAAAATAACCGTCCGAAAGGCTCGATATGAAGGCCGTCCGAATCGTCGGGCGGCCTTTATCGTTCGCCAAGCACACCCTTTCGCTCTTTCTTAAACCATTTCAGCCCGTCCGCCGTCCGCCAAATCTACCGGTTCATTGGAAGAATCCGCCGGTTCGTTGAATTTATTTTCATCTTAGTCAGGACCTTCCTACATTTGCTTTCGACGCAATTAACAGATTTTGACTATGAAGAATGTAACCACCCACCGGGCGGGGAAGCTGTGCTATGTCACACCCCTGCTCGAACAGATCGACGTGCAGCCCGAAAAGGGATTTGCCAACTCCTTCCCCGGCGGCGGCGTAGAGCCGACCGGCGCAAGCTACGACGATTTCTATTTGGATAACGAATAAAAAACGGCGCAGCTATGAAAAACTTCCATAAAGCTCTGTCAATCCTCGCTGCGGCCGCACTGTTTGCGGGCTGCAGCAGTTACGACGAGACGAACGATCCGGCGCGCGCCGGCAATACGTCCGTAAAGCTCCTTGCCGATGTCGCCGACGACGCCGAAACCCGTGCCGGCATCTCCGTCGGGGAAAGCACATTTACCGGCTATTGGGAAGAGAACGACGCCATGGGGATTCTTTTCACCGCCCCCGGCTCAACTCCCGAACTTCGGCCGTTCACCTACAACAACAACGACTTCGCATTCGAAGGAGAGCTGCCGGCGCAGAGCGGTGCGTGGCAATACATGGCTTTCTATCCCCATGCGACCGTAAACGGCACCAAAGCCAGCATTCCGTTCGGCAACCTGCGCACCCAAAGCGGCAACGCTTTCAACTGCGCCTCCGACGCGCTGGCGGCCCCCATCCTGAGCTTCGCCAATGCCGAACCGGGCAAAACCGACGAAGGCGATCCGATCCGATTCACCCTCAGCCGCCTGACCTCGATTCTCAATCTGGAGGTAAAAGGCGGAGACAATGCCGACAAGGTCCGCTACCTGCTGCTGACTTCGGAAAACGAAACCCAAACACTCTCGGCCGCGAGCATCGACTTCGACATTTCGGACACGGGATCCGGGCTTGCATTCAGCCAAACCGCTCCGTCGAACGTCATCGCGCTGGGCTTCGAGCAGGGCACGGCTCCCGACGCCAACGACATCAACGCCTTCTTCAACATCATGCCGGGGAGCTACGACAAACTGACTGTAGACGTGATTACGGCAACCCGGATCGGTACGGTCGCCATCGAACGCGGGGCAGACAAACCGTTTGCCGCAGGCAAGCTCTACAAGCGCGCCGAAACGCCCGTCTTCGCTCCGCTCGAAGCTCCGTCGTTCGACTGGCCCGGACAGGATATCGACCAAGCGCACGAAATCACCGTGGACGACAACAACCAGCTCACCTACTCCGCCGCCATCAACATCCATGTACCGGGAGGCATTGCCGGTCTGGAAGTCGATGTTTCGTCGCCCGTACTGAGCATGCTGGGCATTTCGAAACTCAATCTGTTCAACGATTCCGAAGTCATCGAGGGAATCTCCTTCGCCGATCTCGGACTCAGCTGCCAGACCGAAATACAATACAAAAAAGAGTGCGTTTTCGACATCACGGCACTCGTGCCGATGATCCTCCTGCTGGGTCCCGACCCCGGCAGCGAACACGTCTTCGACGTCAAGGTAACCGATCTCGCGGGGCAGGTGACCGAGCAATCGCTGACCTTCACGGCCCCGGCGCTCGTGCGGGTAGATCAAACGGACCTTTGGAAAAACACCGCCTCGCTGACGATCAGCAATCAGTTCGCCGACGCCGGCAGCGTCGTGCTGGAATACCGCATAAAGGGCGAAAGCGCATGGAACGCCGCCAGCGTCTCCGGGCCGAACGACGACGGCAGCCGCACGGCCCTGATCAGCCCGACATGGACCACCGGCACCAACGAAGCGGGGCTGACGATCCATACCGTCGATCCCAAGACCGGCATCTTCGCCCGCAAGAGCTACGAATACCAACTGCTCGCCGACGGCGCAACGGTCGCTTCGGGCGAATTCACGCCCAAAAACAACCTCGGCGACGTCATTCCCAATGCAGGCATGGAGAGCTGGAGCACGAAATCGATGAAAAAGATCATAGGTTCGACCAACGTACCCTATCCGAATGCCGTCAAATACGAAGACGCAACAGGTACCGACAAATTCTGGGACAGCGGCAACAACGGCTATATGACCAGTTCGGGAACCGACAAATTATGCACTCAGGCAACATATCCCGGCATGGTCGGTGATTATTGCGCGCAACTCGCCGCGAAGTATGCAGTCATCGCATTCGCTGCGGGCAACCTCTACACCGGAGATTTCGTGATGGACGGCACGGTCGGTTACGCACAATTCGGACAGCCGTACACCTATTCCGCACGTCCCGCCGCCCTCAAACTGAAATACGCCGCCGAGATAGGCGAAATCAACCGGGTCAAGAACGATCCGCCCGTAAGCACCGGCATCGACAAAGGACGCATCTTCGTCTGTATCGTCGAATGGAGCGACCGCCATGCAGTGCAATCGGGCACTTCGGTAGACAAGACGACGTTCTGGGACCCCGAAACCGTATCGAGCCTGAACGAAGGCAAAATCATCGGCTACGGTTCCGCCTACATCACGGAGTCTCACACCGGCAGCATGAAGGATCTGGAGCTTCCGATCGTCTATTACGAAAAGACGGACACGCCTCCGACGGGCAACTACACGCTGGTCATTTCGACCGCGACCAGCTATCTGGGCGACTACCTGACCGGATGCGACGCGAACAAACTCTGGGTAGACGATTTCGAGTGGGTATACTGATCTCCCGATAACAAACCCGAAGGCCCCGCGGCCTTCACCCCCGACCTCCCTGCGCCTGCAGGGAGGTTTTTGTTGATTTCCACCGCCTTGCAATATTGCCGCAATCGATTCCGGTTCCACAAGGCAAATATGCCTTTTCGTGATGAAACACTGCCTGTTCATTGAATTTATTTTCAGATGATCCGCTTCCCGCCTATTTTTGTTAGGTCACTTTAAACTATTGCATACCATGGGAATTGTATCAACCACGAAAGGGGGGGGGAAATACTCCGCCCCGATGATCGAGACGATTGAGGTCGCCGCGGAAAAAGGATTTGCCACGTCCGGAGACGTCCCTTCCTCCGACGGAATCAGCCCCCTGAGCTGCTACGACGATTTTTATTTGGGCGAAAACGAATAAAAAACCGGCAGCCATGAAAAAACAAGTCTCTCTTTTAACGCTGACCGCAGCGCTTTTCCTCGGCGCGTGCAGCACCTACGAGGAAGTTCCCGCAACATCCGGCGACGGAGCAACTGCCGTCGGTTTTCTCGCCGATATCGCTCCCCGCGAACAAAGCCGCGCCGACATCAACGTCGATTTCGAAACCGGTCTTACCGGCACATGGAACGGCGAAGACAACCTCGGCGTCCTCGCCAACGACTTCACGCAGCTCCTGCAATTTACGTACGCCACAGACAGCAAGGCATTTACAGGCTCGCTCACCGGCACCGCAGGCACTTGGGCGTACCGCGCCTTCTACCCCCACAACGGAAACGCCGCCGTTTCCGGCACGACCGTAACGGTTCCTTTCAGCGCCCTGCGCACCCAGAACGGAAACAAATACAACAGCGAATTCGACATCATGGCCGCCGACGCCATCACCCACAACGACGCCGAGCCGGGCAAAACGCCGGAAGGGAATGCCGTAAAGTTCAATCTTCACCGCATCACCTCGATCCTCGCGCTCAAACTGCAAGGCGGCGCTGCGTCGGAGAAAATAGCCTCCGTCATGCTGACGTCGGAAAAACCGATCGCCTCCGAGCAGCTGACCTTCACCGTTCCCTCGGACCCGAACGCCGCATACGATCCGTCGGCTATCAACCCGACGCTGGTCGCCGAAGGCACCTCCGCAACAGGCTCTCCCATCTCGATCGACTCGGAGCACATCACCGTCACCTACGCCGACGGCACGGCTCCTTCGGCCGATTACAGCGAGACCTTTTTCAACGTGCTCCCTGATGACAGCTACGGCGCTCTGACCTTCTCGGCCTGCACCGACAAAGGCAACGCAGCAAGCTTCACGATCACCCGATCGACGCCCGTCGTCGCCAACTGGGTCTACACGGTGGAGCAGACCGCATCATTCACCAAAGCCGCAGCTCCGACCGTCGAGTGGCTCGGCCACGAAGACCTTACGACCCCCGTCGAGCTGGCCGAAAGCGGCAATAGCGCCGATATCCGGGTCAGCGCACCGGGCGGCATCAAGTCGATGCAGGTGGATATCGCTTCCGCTCCCTTGGCAACACTGCTTCCCTTGGTCAACCTTGCCGAGTCCATGGATTTAACAAGTCCCGCGACGGAAGAGATGGCAAGCATGCTTGCCCAACTCGGCTTTCCGACTCCGGCACAACTGCTCAACCAGCAGCATGTGTATTTCCAGATCGGCGGTCTGATAGACATGCTCGCCATGGTCTGCGCCGAGATGACCGAAACGACGAACTCCGATTTCAAGTTCACCGTCACGGACAATGCAGGGCAGGAAACAGTCATCACGCTGAAATACGTAAAAACAGTCGTTTCCCCCATTACTTACAACAACGACGCAGACCTTTGGGCCAATACAGCATCGTTTACCTTGAACATCCCTGCCGATGCGACATCCGTTTCCGTGCAATATAAGAAATCGACCGCTTCAGATACGGAATGGCAGACCGCCGAAATTACCGGAAACAATACAAAAGCGGAAATAAAACCCGACTGGGGCACGCAATTTACGGCGGCGGACTGGACTACCCCCAACAGCGTACAACCGTTTTGGCGCATTACGGAAGGAACCGGCGTTTTCGCAAATAATACGTACGATTACAAATTGACCGTAGACGGCACAGAATACAAAGGCCAATTCACAACGAAAACAGATCAGATTATTCCAGAAGGGAATATGGAAAATACGGCTCTTCCGTGCTTTATCCTGCAAGACGCAAGCAAAACCTCCGAAACATGGGGCAGTGGTAACAACAAAGTGCTATCGGCTTGCTGGTTGTGCCAACAAGCTGACGGTAATTCCGGGAAATGTGCATACTTAACATCCGGAACCCAAAACACTTATGTCTTCGGAAAATTATTAACTGCCGGAAACTTATTTTTCGGACAATTTACCCAAAATGGCACCGGCGGCGACGTCCGTTTCGGACAAATATATCCTTGGAAATCACGTCCCAGCGCCATGCGGGTCAGCTATAAAGCTGAAGTCGACAATGTAGATTATGTCAACACAACAACAACGGTAAATATCCCTAAAAACAGTCCTGACAAAGCCCGCATATTTGTTGCAGTCGTTGACTGGACCGGTCCTCATACTGTAACCTCAACTCTTGAAGTAAAAAGCGGACTTCCTGCTACTGTCATCGGTTCATGGGATCCGGAAACGACTACCGATCCCGGTGAAGGCAAAATAATAGGCTACGGTTCGCTTTGGATTGAAAAAGGGAAAACCGATTGGCAGACAATCGACATTCCGATCAATTACTACGACAAGACAGCCAAGCCTACCGACGGCAAGTATTCACTTGTAATTTCGTGCGCATGTAATGCTTATGGGGAGTTTTTCAATGGCTGCTCAACCAACAAACTCTGGGTAGACGATTTCGAGTGGGTATACTAATCCTCCGATAACAAACCCGAAGGCCCCGCGGCCTTCACCCCCGACCTCCCTGCGATTGCAGGGAGGTTCTTTTATTCAGGTACCGCCCGCACCGCGAAAGAAGGGCGCGCAAGCCATTTCCCGGCAGCGGAAAGACACCCGAAGAGAGGAGAATCCGGCCCGACGGCATGCGGCGTGTCGGGTGTTCGTGATGAAAAATGCGCCGTTCGTTGAATTTATTTTACAAATCCGCGGCGCATACCTATTTTTGCACATTGTCAATAAAAGGCATGCATCCATGCGAACAAAAAACCAAACATCCCGACCCAAACAGACGCTTCGGGACGTTTCGTATAAAGGCGCCCCGGCAGGTACAGTCAAAGCGGCAGATGCGGCTGCCGAACCGGCAGCGCCGTCCGCAAACGGCACGACCGACAACACTCACCATTGAACGACCGGAATACCATGAAAAGACAACTCATATACTTAATGGCATCGGCAGCCCTGCTGGCGGCCGGATGCTCCACGGAAAACAAGGCTGAAGGCACGGAATACGGCACGCTGAAGGTCAGCTGCACCGCCGACGGTTCGATCGACGCCGCATCGGACGACACTTCCCGGATGCCGGCCGCGCCCTCCGTCCCCCAAGCCGGCGATTTCACGCTTACGGTCACCGGAGAATCGGGGACGCAAAAATGGGATACGCTCGCGGAATTCGAGCAAAGCGAAACCGTCTTCCGGATGGGCGCCTACACCGTCTCCGTCGCCCACGGCGACCCCGATGCGGAGGGAATCGACAAGCCCTATTATGCCGCGGAGAAGAGCGTCGAGGTGCTGCCCCGCCGCGCTGCAACGGTGGAGATGACCGCTACGATCGCCAACTCGCAGACGGTGGTCCGCGCCACGGAACAGTTCCTCAACTATTTCCACGACGCGCAGTTTACCGTAACGACGGCATCGGGCAACCAGTTCGACTTCACGCCCGGCAGCACGCCCGCCGACGAGCCGGTATTCGTCAAAAGCGCCACGACGCTCAAGGTAACCGGCACGGCACGCCGCCAGAGCCAGACCGGAACCGACGAGGGGCCTAAGGTCACCTTCTCCGAGCAAACGCTCGAAGCCACCTCGCCGCGCACCTGCCACATTTTCACCTTCGACGCCAAGGATGCGGGCAGCGTCACGCTGACCGTCACGCTCAGCGACGACTACACCGAAACCCGGCCGATCGACTGCGAAGTCAACGAGGGGGCCATAGACGATACCAAATAAGGAATAAAAAACAGCAAAAGATATGAAGACATTTACCAGACTTTTTACGATGTTGGCGGTTGCAGCGTTCGTTGCGGCAGGCTGTGTGAACGAAGAACCTCCCTACAAGGAGGAACCCAAGCCGACACCGGGCGACGCGACGGGCTTCCTGTCAGTAAGCGGCCTTTCGATGCGGGTGGTCTATGACGAGACGGACGTTCGTCCCGACGACACTTCGGACCAAACGCAAAGCCCGCAGGCCGTATCCGGCACCCGCGCCGAACAACCCGACGTGGACGGTTTTATCGTAGAGATTCTCGACGCCGACAACGCGCAGGTATTCAAAAAAACCTATGCCGAACTCAAACAGCAGCTCGCCGAGCCGATGGAACTTCCGGTGGGCGCCTACCGCATGGAGGTGCGCTCGGAGGAGAGCACTCCGGACGTAGCGTGGGAGCACCCGGTCTACGGCGCGACGAGCAGCTTCACGATTTCAAAGGCGCAGACGACCCAGCTCGAAGAGGTGGTCTGCACATTGCAGAATATCAAGGTCACGGTGGATTATTCGTCCGAACTGGCCGGCATGCTGGCCGACACCAGCAAGGCGACCATATCGCTGGGCCAGACCAGTCAGGAGTTTCTCAAAACCGAAACGCGCGCGGCCTACTTCAAATCGCTGGACATCGAGAATACGCTGGATTTCAACTTCGACGGCGTTTTCGCCGACACCGACATCCCCGCGCAGTTCAGCAAGCAGATCACGGGAGTCAAGGCCGGCCAGTGGCGTAAGATTTCGGTCGTAATCAACTATGCCGACAAAGGAACGCTTCTGTTTCAGGTAACGGTGGACAACAACATCATTCAGGACAACTCTTTCGTCAAGGACGTCACTGAGAACCTGCTGGAAGAGCTTCTCGAAGACCCCAATGCGCCGACTCTCGCATGGCCCGGACATGACATGTCCAAGCCTTTCACGCTGACGGACGCCATGTTCGACGACAACGGCAACTGCATCGAACCGTTCGTCTTCGACCTCGCATCGCCCAACGGCATCGAATCGCTGCGCGTCAATATCGGCTCGACCAGCAGTCGGTTCATGGCTTCGATGGCGGCAATCCAGCTTCCCGAAACGTTCGACCTCTGCGCGCTCGACGCATCGTCGCCGGCAGGCATCATACTCAAAGGATTCGGCTACCCGGTAGGCGGCGAACTCAAGGGACAGCAGGCCAAGAGCTTCAACATCGCAGGGCAGATCAAGGCGCTCTACGAATTCGACGGCACGCACATCTTCTCGTTCGACATGACCGACGCCAAAGGCGTCTCGACCGCCGCCGCACTGACGCTCGTCGTGGACAAAAGCGCAGGTCAGACGGGTCCTGCAATCGTCTGGAGGGGCTACGATATCGACAAGCAGTACGAAGTGCAGAAAGACATGGTCATCGACATCGACGTGACTGCGGCCGCAGGCATCAAGTCGTTCTGGGTTACGATCGACTCCGAGGCACTGAAAGATCTGCTTCCGGTCATCAACATGCCGGAGAAATTCGACATCTGCGACATTCCGGCCGATCTGGCCGCGATTCTCCACGACGAATTCGGATTCCCGATCAACGAGCAGGTGAAGAACCAGACCGCCGTAATGTTCTCGATCACCAAATTCGTCGAGATACTGCTGGAGATTCCGGGCGAGCATAACTTCGTCCTCGACGTGACGGACAACAACAACGTATTGACGCACAAGACCGTCAAACTCATCGTTAAAGCCGCCGAATAATGAAAAGACACATCACATATATCGCCATGCTGCTCACGGCACTCACCGGCGCGTCATGCTCGCAGGACGAAACTCCTGCCGGCGACGGGCGCACGGGCGTGATGGCGATGACGATTTCGACCTCGCGGGCGGAAACCAACGGCGAATACGATCCGCTGCAATACCAGAAAGTGTATATCTATAACAGCGAGGGCGGGCTGCTCCGCAAATACGCCGCGAAAGACGACATTCCCGAACGGCTGGAGCTGCTCTCCGGCACTTACCGCGTAGCGGTCGAGGCGGGCGAAGAGGTCCCCGCGGATTTCTCGAAACGCTTCTACAAAGGCGAGGAGACATTCACCGTCAAACCCGGCGAAACGACCAATGCGGAGGTAGTTTGCAAGATCGCGAACACCGTCGTCGAAGTCAAATTCGACGCTTCGATCGTCGAGAATCTCGATCCGGGCTACTTCGTATGGATAGCCGGTACGGACAAATTCGACGAGGCGGAAGCCGAGTCGGGTGCGGTTCCTGCGCTCAAATTCACGGACGAAGGCACGGGCTATTACACCCTGCCCGCAGGTACGACTTCGCTGGCGTGGATGTTCCGCGGCACGCATACGTCGGGCAAGGAGGTCGAGATGGAAAACATGCTGACCGAGGTCAAGGCCGGCGGCAAATACGTCTTCACCTTCCGCTACTCCCCCGACCTGCCGGGTTATATCGACGCCCTGCTGATCCGCGTCGATACCGAGACGGAAGACAAGGACGACGAGATTATTTTCAGTCCCGATCCGGCCCTTCTCACCGAGGGATTCGACAACGACGAACTGCAGAAATATACGTCCGGCGAGAAAAAATACCGGATCATGGCTTTCGCGGAACTGAAAAAATTCACGGTCTCGGTCGGCGGCGACAGCTACGACCTGCTCACCGGCACGCACGAAGGCATTTCATTCTCGCCTACCGATAAATACAACACCGAACTGACGTTGTCCGACGCTTTCTTCGGAGGACTACCGGGCGGCGACCACGCCGTGACTATCCATGTGGAAGACGCCAACGGCGGCAGCAACGAGATTTCGACGACCTACCGTCTGCAGGGATTGGTTCCGGTTACGGAAAAAAGCTACGACCTCTGGGCCAATACCGTAACGCTGCAGGTCGTGGATTTCACCCGGTCGGCAAACGTAACGTTCGGTTTGTGCGGCAGCGACGGCCAATGGAAATACCAGACCGGCACGTCGCAGGGCGACGATTTCATCTCGGCGACCTATGCGCCCGAATGGGAAAATAAGACCGAAGCCGACTGGAGTACGCCCAATACGGTGCTGCCCTATTCGCGAATCAAAGACGGGACCGGCATTTCCGCAGGAAACACTTATGACTATAAAGCCACCATTAACGGCGCAGAGCATACCGGGCAATTCACGACCCAAGCAGGCAATGCCATGACTGACGGCAGTCTCGAAACGTGGAGAAGCGACAAGCAGTTTCCGGGAAGCGGCACCAAATACACGTTCTGGGGAAGCGGTTATAACTCGTTCGCCAAAGACCTGTGCACCCGCGACGATACCATGCCCGGCAGAGTCGGAAGCTATTGCGCCAAACTGACCGCAACCTATAACACGCTGGCCAAGGTTCCTGCTCCGGGTAATCTATTTACGGGAGACTTCGGCATTTCGCTTGTCCCAATGGGTGGCAATGTCTCTTTCGGCAAAAATTTCACCTACAACGCAAGGCCGAAAGCAATCAAATTCAAATACCACGCAACAATCGGACTTGTGGACTACAACCTCCACGAAGGGAAGATTCCCGTCGGCGAAATGGACAAAGCGCGGGTATTCGTATGTATCGTGGACTGGTCGGCCCAGCAAAAGGTATTTGCCGGCACAAAAGCCCCGACAGGCACATGGGATCCGGAGACACAGACCGAAGCAGCCAACGGTCCCATTATCGGCTATGCATCGAAATTCATCGAAGAGACGACCCCCGGCGATGAGATGATAGAAATCACGATGCCGATAAATTATTACCAGAACACGGCCGTTGCTCCGCAGGGCAAATTCAATATCGCCGTATCCTGCGCAACGAGTGCGTACGGCGACTTTATGGACGCCTGTACGACCAATGTGATGTATATCGACGATTTTGAATGGGTATATTAACGACTAAACGCACGACAATGCGCAAAATAACCATCAGCACGCTCCTGACCCTGCTGTATCTCGCAGGTACGGCTCAGGCGCTGCGTGCGCAGCAGACAACGGAGGACGCGTCCCTCCCGGCCGACAGCGTCGGACAGGAACGCGCGCTCACAATCAATGAAATGCGCCAGCAGCGCGGTCTGACCGACACGCACAACCTCTTCGTCCCGCGCGGACAGTGGATATTCGGAGGTACGGCTTCCTACTCGACCCATTCGAACGAGACCTACCGGTTTCTGGTCGTCGAAGGCATCGAATCGAAGGGTTACACCTTCAAGGTCAGCCCGATGATCGCCTACGCATTACGCGACAACATGGCCATCGGAGGACGCTTCATCTACTCGCGCTCGCTGCTCAAGCTCGACAAGGCCGACCTCAACCTCGGCGGCGAGGATTCGGACCTCAACTTCGAGGTGAACGACTACTATTCGCTGCGCCACAGCTACTCGGTGGCGGTAATCTGGCGGCAGTACATTCCGCTGGGACGCAACAAACGCTTCGCGCTCTTCAACGAAATGCAACTGTCCGGAGGCGGCACGCAGGCGCGCTTCGCCAAGGATTCCCCGGTGAAAGGCACCTACGAAACAGGCTACACCTTCTCGCTCGGCGTTTCGCCCGGCATCGTGGCCTTCGCGACGAACAACATGGCCGTCGAAGTAAACGTCGGCGTAATGGGTATCACCTATACGCACACCAAGCAAGTACACAATCAGGTTACGGTCGGCAAGCGCGACGCCAGCATGATGAACTTCAAGGTCAACATCTTCTCGATCGGACTCGGTATGGCATTCTATCTCTAAAATCGGCAAGCACATGAAACGAATCATACTTTCCATCTTCTCGGTATTCATTACGCTCGGCGCCGCTGCGGAGACAGAACAAGCCCGCCCCGCAGTGCAGCAGGCCGAAACCGCTGCCGCCGCTGAAACGCCTTCGGTCACGGCCGAATCCGTGGCAGCCCCTGCGGAACGGACAGCAGCGCCCGCCGCGGAACAGACATCCGGAAATCGGCTGACCGCAGACGCATTTGCGACGCCCGCACCGTCGCCCATCGCCGCCGACAGGCAGAAACGGCCCAAGGAACAGCGCTTCCTGCCGACGCGCAAACGCATCGACCGCGAAATCAACAAACTCAAATTCGCCTACAAAGGCGAAGTGATGATGGGACTGACGGCGTCGTACGGCACCCTGTCAAGCGACGATACGGACATCATGCTCATCCTCGACAACATCAATGCGGACGGCACGGTAGCTACAGTGAAGCCTTTCATCGGCTATTTCTACCGCGACAACAACTGCATCGGCGTGCGTTTCGGCTACCGCCACATGGGCGGCACGCTCGACAACACCTATTTCGACGCCGGAGAGGGCAACGACCTTTCGGGGCAGCTCCCCTATATCGACCTTTCGAGCGACAACTACTCGTTCGGCATCTTCCACCGTTCGTACGCCGGACTCGATCCCAAGGGGCGTTTCGGACTCTTCGCCGAATTCGAACTGGCCCTCTCTACGGGTACCTCGAATTTTCTGTACGACCCCGACCGCAAGGAGGGCGGCAACCCCAATCGCACCTATAGTGACAATACGCAGGTAAAACTTTCGTTTAATCCGGGAGCGGCCGTCTACATCTTCCCCAACGTCTGCGCGACGCTTTCGTTCGGGCTGGGTGGCATACAGTACAATTCCGTCACCCAAAAGGATGCCGACGGCAACAAGGTCGGTTCGCGCAAGGCTTCGAACATGCGCTTCCGGCTCAACATCGCAGCCATCAATTTCGGCATGACGATCCATTTGTGGGACAAGAAAAAGCAGTAAGACATGAAATATTTCCGCATACTCTTCTCGGCAGCAGCGCTTCTTTTAGCCGCTTCGTGCATCGACAACGACGTGCCTTATCCCGTCGTCGAACTCAGGATCGCGGGCGTCGAAGGCAGCGGTTTCACCGTGTCGGGCATCAGCATCGCCAACCGCACCGTGACGCTTACGCTGGATGAGAAAACCGACATACGCAAAGTCGGCATCGACAAGGTTACGTTCGACGCCGCGACCTCCAATCCGATGATGACCGACACGGAGTCTTTCATCGGCCAGATCAAAACGTCGCGGCCCCTCAGCGGAGAATTCGACCTGCGTTCGCCGCTGTACGTCACCCTCTCGCTCTATCAGGATTACGAATGGACGATCGTGGCCGAGCAGCCGATCGAACGCGCCTTTACGGTCGCAGGACAGATCGGCGCGACGGTAATAGACGCCCAGAAACGTACGGCGACAGCCTATGTGCCCAAGGGAACGAACCTCGGCGACATTACGGTCACCCGGCTCAAACTGGGTCCTGCCGACATCACGACCTACTCTCCCACGGCGGAAGAACTCTCGGCTTCGGGCTTCGAAACGATGCGTTTCGTCGATGCGACCTATCACGGAGCGACCGAACGCTGGACGCTCCATGTCGAGCACACCGACCTGAAAATCGCCTTCCGGGAGACGGACCTCTGGAACAACACGGGCGTCATAACCGCCATGGCAACGGAAGAGGAGTATCCCGACGCCGTGATCCAATACCGTGTGAAAGGCACCGACGAGTGGCAGGCGACGCAAAAGGGCGAGCGGGACGAAACCGGACTCTTCACGGCCGCCGTCGCCCCCGAATGGACGAACTCGACCAACGCCGCCGGGCTACCCGTCAAACGTCTGGTGCGGACCAAGGGCGTCTATGCGGGGCAGACCTACGAGTTACGGCTGCTCGTCAACGGAGAAGCGACCGAAACGTCCGAATACACCGTCCCCGCGGGCGACGTCATACCCGACGGCAACATGGAAAATCCGGGGCTTTCGTGCTTCACACTAGAGAATCAGAATGCGGAATTCTGGGCCAGCGGCAACAACGGCTTCGCTAAGGAACTCTGCACATCGGCCGCTTTCGACGGAATGGGCGGCAGCCGCTGCGCCCTGCTGAAAGCCTCGGCTCCCCCGATCGTGGGACTGGCCGCGGGCAACCTGATGTCCGGCATCTTCTACAAAGACGGTCTGACGACCGGCGTCGTGGAATTCGGGCAGCCCTACACATGGACGGCACGCCCCTCCGGCATGAAAGTAAAATACCATGCGACGGTCGGCATCGTCAATCAGGCAAAACACAGCGGAGCGCCGATCGGCAAGGGCGATCAGGACAAGGCCCGGATCTTCGTGGCAATCGTAGACTGGAATGCCCGCCATCGGGTAGCTTCGGGAACGGGCGCCCCGACCGGCACTTGGGACCCGACGGAAACCACGGCAACGGACGAGGGCAAGATCATCGCCTGCGGTTCGCTGTTCATCGACCGTTCGACCGCCGGCGACCGGATGACCGAAATCACGCTGCCGCTCGATTTCTACGACACGCAGGCCCGTCCCACGGGCAAATACAGCATCGTCATCTCCTGCTCGACCAGCGCCTACGGCGACTTCATGGTCGGCTGCACGACGAACACGATGTACGTCGACGACTTCGAATGGGTTTATTAAGCCGGGAGCGTTAAAACCGGAAAACACAACGAAAAAGGATGGGACGCGTCGGCGTCCCATCCTTTTTCATTACGGGCACTCAGGTCCCAGTTCCGCGCCGCTGCCCTCCCCCCACCGCAGTCTCAATCGCTCGCTGCTGTTCCCACTCCTTCGCCGCCGCCCCTCTCAGAACAAAAAACAGAAGCGGCAGAACCATCGGTTCTGCCGCTTCGTTATCGCACTCAGGCTTACGTTCCGCCGGGCGGAAATCACCTCACGGCGACCCGGCAATATTTGTCATAACGGCCTATCACGTCGTTCACGTAAGCCAGCGTCTGCCGGCTGCCGGTGAAACGGCCGCACTTGACCACTTCGTTCTCGTAGTATTCGGGCTGCGCCTTGAGCTGCAGGTACCGGGCTACCACCTCCCACGAATTGGGATCCTCCCCGTTGACACGCGCCAGACGCCGTGCATCGTTCACATGGCCTATACCGCTGTTGTAGCAGGCCAGTATAATGCTCATCCGGTCCTTGTCCGAAGTTCCCGCAGGAAAACGGAGCGTACTCTTTATTTTCGACATCAGCTTGTTGGCCAGCCATATGTTGGTCTCAGGATTGGCCATATCGCCTGCCGGAACGTCGAACTGACGCGCTACCGAAGGCATGATCTGCATCAGTCCCTTGGCTCCGCTGCGCGAGGTGATATCGGGCGTGAAACGCGACTCGTGATACGCGATGGCGCTCATCAGGCGCCAGTCGTGGCCCTCTTTTTCGCTGATGTTGCGAA
>OJOF01001588.1_pt1 | contig 16645 bp, 8 predicted proteins | sample 1598181 | NCBI WGS metagenome assembly OJOF01 (sample SAMN01915226, study PRJEB22387) | human gut metagenome | isolation source: stool | host: Homo sapiens | place: USA
GGCGCTGTATCGCCGGAGAAGTCCGGCGGCCCGCCCGACTGTCCTGTGCAAAAGTGGTGAGGGGAATCCCCTCGTTTATTTGATCACGAAGGCCCGCCGCCTCCGCAAAAAATACAAAAAAGGCCATCGCTTTTCAACGATTTACATAAAGTATATCATATTTCTCCGCATTTGTACAGCCTTTCTTTCCCCCTTTTTTCGCCGCCCCTCGCAAAACCCGCATTTCCCCGATCCCTCCGCCGAAAAAGTACCCCGGAAAAGACTTTTTCAAACCGATAAGAAAGACGTTGTAGCAGAGGAAAAACTATGCTATAATAATGTAATTCAAAATGGCGGAACAGCGCAGTCCGCCAAAACAGGGAGGGATGCGCCTTGAATAAACGGATCGCCCGACTCCTCCGGACGAATATCACGATCTTCTCGCTGTGCCTGGTGCTGTTTGCCCTGGCAGCGATCCCCGTTGACGTGCGCCTCGCCATTGGCGAGGGCGTGGCCGCCGTGGCCTTTTTCCTGCTGGGCCGCCGCCGCAGCAAGGCTACCCAGCAGAGTCTGCGCCAGTATATCCAGCGGTTTTACGGCGGCATGGACTCCGCCCGCTCCAGCAATATGCTCTTCACCCCCCTGCCCATGATGGTCTTTGATCTGGCCACGGAGGATATCCTCTGGAGCAGCGAGAGCTTCCTCCAGCTGACGGAGCAGCGGGAGGGCATCTTCGATGCCCATCTGGAGACGGTGTTCCCCAATATCTCCTTCCACTGGCTGCTGGAGGGCAAGACCGAGGCCCCGGAGACCGTGGTGTGGAACCACCGCACCTATCGAGTGTTCGGCGGCGTCAGCCACCCGGAGGGTGGCCAGAGCGCACTGGCCACCACCTACTGGATGGACGTCACCGACACCGAGGAGATGCGCCGGACGCTGGAGCTGACCCGGCCGGTGGTAGCCATCCTCATGGTGGATAACTACGAGGACCTGATGAAGGCCACCCCGGAGGGCAAGCGCTCTGCGGTGCGGGCCATGCTGGAGGAAAAGCTGAGCCAGTGGTCCGCCGGCGCCGAGGGGATGATGCTGAAATACGACCGGGACCGTTACCTCTTTGTGTTCGAGGAGAAGAACTTCTCCGACTTTGCCGCCAAGCGCTTCGACGTGCTGGATGCCGTCCGTGAGGTGGTGGCCGGGGAGGGCGTGGCAGCCACCCTGTCCATCGGCGTGGGCCGGGATGCCGACAGCTTCGAGGCCCTGTTCAAAAACGCCTCCGTGGCGCTGGAAATGGCTCTGAGCCGTGGCGGCGATCAGGCAGTGGTGAAGGACAAGCTGAATTTCGAGTTCTACGGCGGCCGCTCCAAGGCTACGGAGAAGCGCACCAAGGTGAAGTCACGGGTCATGGCCAATGCGCTGGCGGAGCTCATCGACGAGGCCAAGCAGGTCTACGTCATGGGCCACAGCTATGCGGATATGGACGCACTGGGCGCCGCCGCAGGCGTGTGCGCCATCGTCCGCAAACGTGGCAAGAAGTGCCGCATCGTCATCGATACGGAGAATAACGCCGCCCATCCGATGCTGCGCCGCCTGCAGGCCCTGCCGGAGTATCAGGGGGCCTTCCTCAGCGGCGATGATGCCTTCCTGCGGGTCCAGCCGGAGACGCTGCTGGTGGTGGTGGATACCAACCGCCCCGGCAGCGTGGAGTCCGAACCTCTGCTGGATGCCTGCAACCGGGTGGCGGTCATCGACCACCACCGCCGGGGCAGCAGCTACATCGACAAGATGGCCCTGAACTACCACGAGCCATATGCATCCTCTGCCTCAGAGCTGGTGACGGAGCTGCTCCAGTACCTCATCGAGCCGGGCGACCTGTTGAAGGCGGAGTCCGAGGCGCTGCTGGCCGGCATCGTGCTGGACACCAAGAATTTTACCAACCGCACCGGCGGCCGCACCTTCGAGGCGGCAGCGTACCTGCGCCGGGCCGGGGCGGATACGGCGGACGTACAGCGGATGTTCCAGAGCGACCTCCAGTCCATGATCTCCCGCTACGATATCATCCGCCGGGCAGAGCTGTACCACGGCGACATCGCCATTGCGGCGCTGGATCAGGAGTGCGACCGGGTCATTGCCGCCAAGGCCGCCGACGAGATGCTGACCCTGCAGGGGGTCCGTGCTTCCTTCGTGCTGTACCGCAAGGACGACGGCATTTACATCTCCGCCCGCTCTCTGGGCGAGATCAACGTACAGGTGCTGGTAGAGACGCTGGGGGGCGGAGGCAACTCCACCACCGCCGGCGGCCAGTGCTCCGGCATGACGGTGGCGGAGGCGAAGACCACGCTGCTGCGTGCCATTGATAAGTATTTTGAAGAATAAGGAGGAATAATTCCATGAAAGTGATTTTGCAGCAGGATGTCCGGGGTAAGGGCAAGAAGGGCCAGATGATCGAGGTAGCCGAGGGCTACGCCCGCAACTTTCTGCTCCCCAAGAATCTGGCGGTTTTGGCTACCGCCGATGCCATGAACACCATGAAGCTGCAGGCCAAGGCCAAGGCCAAGGCCGATGCAGAGGCCAAGGCCGCCGCACAGGAGCTTGCCGGGAAGCTGAAGGGCTGCCAGGTGAAGATCGCCGCCAAGGGCGGCGCCGGCGGCAAGCTCTTCGGTGCCGTCACCGCCAAGGAGATCTCCGAGCAGCTGAAGGCCCAGCACGATATGGAGCTGGACAGCAAGAAGCTGGTGCTGGCGGAGCCCATCAAGACCTTCGGCAGCTTCGAGGTCAAGGCCAAGCTGGGCTTCGAGATCACTGGCACCGTCTATGTGCTGGTCTGCGAGGAGAAGTAACTTTCCTTTGGTCTTGCCGGCGCTTTTGGGGCTTGACAGTCCCTTCTGTTTGTCTCCGACGGGTACTTTCTTTCGCTACTGAAAGAAAGTTACCCGCCGGAGGCAAACAAAAAGCCCCCGCCGGAGGCAAAAAGAAAAGCACACCCCACCCCCTTCAGAAAAATCCCCGAAAGGAGTTCCCCCATGGATGAATTGCTTCTGCGGCAAATGCCGCACTCCACAGAGGCGGAGCAGGCTGTGCTGGGCTCCATGCTCATTGACGCCGCCTGCGTCAAGGACGTGATGGACCAGCTTCAACCGGACGATTTCTACCTCCGCCAGAACCGGGAAATTTTCGAGACTATCTACACCATGTTCGTTTACTCCCGCCCCATCGACGGACTTACCGTGGCCGGGGAGCTGGAGAAGGCGGGCCTCGCCAACGATGGCACACGGGCGTATCTGGCCCAGCTGATGGAGGTGACACCCACCTCTGCCAACGTGCTGGAGTATGTACGTCTGGTGCGTGAGAAGGCGCTGCTGCGGTCGGTGGCCGCAGCGGCGGCGGAGATCACCGCCATGGTGCAGGAGGGGACCGGCGCCCCCGGCGACGTGCTGGAGGCGGCGGAGCAGAAGATCTACGCCATCCGCCGGGGCCGCAGCGCCCAGAGCATGGCCACCATCCAGGTGGTGCTGCAGGAGGTCATGGAGCATCTGGCGGAACTCAGTGCTCAGGGGGGCAAGACCCTGCCGGGCCTGTCCACCGGCTTTTCGGCGGTGGACGGCAAGATCAACGGCTTGAACAAGTCGGACCTGCTGCTGCTGGCCGCCCGTCCCGGCATGGGCAAGACCAGTATGGCTCTGAACGTAGCCCTGAACGCCGCCAAGGAGTCCGGCCAGACGGTGGCCGTCTTCTCGCTGGAGATGTCCCGTGACCAGCTGGTGACCCGCCTGCTGGCCAGCGAAGGCCTTATCGAAAATACCCGCCTCATCAGCGGCGACCTCCGGGAGAGCGACTGGGTGAAGATCGCCGAGGGCGCCTCCTCCCTGAGCCGTCTGGATATCCGCATCGACGATAATCCCCTGCTGACGGTGGCGGACATGAACGCCAAGTGCCGCCGCATCGAGAATCTGGGTCTGGTGGTCATTGACTACCTCCAGCTGATGACCTCCGCCGGCGGAAAGGGGTATAGCGGCGAGAACCGCCAGCAGGCGGTGTCGGACATCAGCCGTATGCTGAAGATCATGGCCAAGGAGCTGCAGGTGCCGGTGCTGTGCCTGTCCCAGCTGTCCCGTGCCAACGAAAAGCGTGAGGACAAGCGCCCCATGCTGTCGGATCTGCGTGAGTCCGGCGCCATTGAGCAGGATGCCGATATCGTCATGTTCCTGTATCGTGACGACTACTATAAAGAGGATTCGGAAAAGCGCAACATCGCCGAGTGCATCGTGGCCAAGAACCGCCACGGCGAGACCGGCAAGGTGGAGCTGCGCTGGATGCCGGAGTATACCACCTTCGGCACCTTGGAAAACCGCTACGACGAGGAGTAACGAGTCATGGATCTGATGCCGTGGATGCAGCAGCAGGGGATGCTGCCCGCCGCCGGGGAGACGGTGCTGTGCGCCGTGTCCGGGGGCCGGGACTCCGTGTGCCTGCTGCACTATCTGGCGTCGCTGGGCCGCCGCCGGGGTTTTGCCGTGGCCGCCGCCCACTATAACCATCTGATGCGCCCCACGGCGGGCCGGGACGAGGCTTTCGTGGCCGGGCTCTGCCGGGAGCTGAGCGTGCCGCTCTATGTGGAGCGGGGCGACGTCCGGGCCATCGCCCGGCAGGAGGGCTGGGGCGTGGAGGAGGCAGGCCGCCGCCTGCGCTACGACTTTCTGGAGCGCACGGCCGACGCCATCGGAGCCTCCCGCATCGCCACCGCCCACCACCTGTCGGATCAGGCGGAGACGGTGGTGCTGAACCTGCTGCGTGGCACCGGCCCGGAGGGGCTGGCGGGCATTCCCCCGGTGCGGGGACGGCTGATCCGCCCCCTGCTCCAGACCCCTCGGCAGGAGATCGAGGCATATCTCACGGCCCACGGGCTGGGTCATGTAGAGGACGAGACTAACGACAGCATGGATTTCACCCGCAACCGCCTGCGGCGAGAGGTGTGGCCCCTGCTGGCACAGCTCCACCCTGCCCCGGAGCGGAGCATCGCACGGGCCGCCGCTATCCTGCGGCGGGAAAACGATTTCATGGATCGGCTGGCCCGCTCCTATCTGGAGACAGCCGTATCCGATTGCCCGTCAGCCGGTGAGCCCAATGCCCCGGAGATCTTTGGCCGCCGGGACCCCGCTGCACCCAGCCCTGCACCGCCTCCCGGCACGTTGCCGGAGGAGTCGTCAAAGTCGGATAAGCCCTCAGAATGTACACGTGCGGGCGATATTTCGCCCGATTTCACATCGACACCCACCGCCGTATCGGTGTCCGAAGCCGTGCTGCGATCGGCACCGGAGGAGCTGCGGCCCCGGATGCTCCGGCTGCTGCTGGAGCGGCTCCCCGTCGGGAAGAAGGATGTATCCGCCGCCCACATAGAGGCCTTGCTGTCCCTCCGGGAGGGCGGGATGCTGGATCTGCCGGAGGGCGTCACGGCATGGCGGGAGAAGGATGTGCTGCATCTGGAGATGACGCCGCCCCTGCCCCTACCCCTGACTCTGTCGGAGGGGGAGCAGGTCTGGGGAGACTATCTCGTCCGGGTGTGGAGAAGCGAAAAAAATACCCCGCCCCCTGACGGAGAAGGGCTGTCCAAAACGGGCCGGTTTTCGGACCATATCCTGACGCTTTCGGACGGTGGGAAAATGTCCGAATGGACACTCCGCTGTCCGCAAAGGGGAGACGGTCTGACCCTGCCGGGGGCCAGAGGCCGCCGCAGCGTCAAACGTCTGCTGACGGAGCGGGGGATGCCGCCCCGGCGACGGCGAACCACCCCGGTGGTGTGTATAAACGGAGAACCCGCCGCCGTATACGGCGTGGGAACGGATCAGAGATTTTTGCCGGGAAAAGACGGCAGCAATATAAATATTTTGATGATCGAGAAAGATCAGGAGGAAGAAAGTAATGGCTAAGAGCAATATGGATCAGGACATCCTGAAGGTCCTGTTCAGTGAGCAGGAGATCCATGACCGCATTCAGGAGATGGGCAATCAGCTCTACGATAAGTTCCACGACAGGAATCCGCTGTTTGTGGGGGTTCTGAACGGGTGCTTCCTGTTTATGGCGGATCTGGTGCGGGCCACCCAGTGCAAGAGCGAGGTGGAGTTCATCGGCCTGTCCTCCTATCAGAACGCCACCAAGTCCTCCGGCGTGGTGCAGATCACCCGTGATCTGCAGCGGGATATCTCCGGCCGGGACATCATCGTGGTGGAGGATATTCTGGACTCCGGCAATACCCTGTACTTTTTGAAGGACTATATGCTGGCCAAGGGAGCCAATAGCATCACCATCGTCACCCTGCTGGACAAGCCCTCCCGCCGGGAAAAGCCCATTTACCCCGATCTGGCGGGCTTTGAGGTGCCGGACGAGTTCGTGGTGGGCTTCGGGCTGGACTACTGCCAGCAGTATCGCAATATGCCCTACATCGGCGTGCTGAAGCCGGAGGTATACAGTAAGTAAGCGGCGTATCGGGTGCCGCATCGGCGGACAGCGCCCGCCGACAGTGGGAAGGAGGAAAACCTGTGGAGGAACGTAAGCGGGGTTATCAGGGCCGGAGGTTGGCCGGTGCGACCCCTAAGCAGGAGCGGGAGCGCAAACCCCAGCGGACGGAGAACGGTTCCCGGCGGGCGGTGGATAAGGCCCGCCGGGGGCGGGACCCGTGGGAGATGACCCCGGAGGAGAAGGTATCTCCGGTAGAGGCCACGTCGGCAGAGGAGGCTCAGGCAGAGCCGCAGGAGCAGTCTGTCCGGCAGGTGGAGGATAAGGCCCGCCGGGAGCGGGACCCGTGGGAGATGACCTCGGAGGAGACTGCTCCGGTAACGCCGGGAGACGGCGAGTCCGTCTCGGCCGGCCGGAGAGCCGCTTCGGTGGCCGGAGGTAAAGCGGCACCGGCGGCGGACTTTGACAGCATGAGCGGTTCTGCCGATGGGGCGAGCGCCGACTCTGCAGCCGGTGCGGCGGACTCCGATGCGATGGCCGGGCCCGGTGAGGGAAGCAGCTCCGGCAGGGCGGCGGTCAAGAAGAAAAAGAGCGGCTTTGCCGCCTTTTGGTCGGATTTCGGCTATCTCATCGTCACGGCGGTGGTGGTGGTGCTGGTGTTCCGGGTACTTTTACAGCTGAGTTGGGTACCCTCCGGCTCCATGGAGACCACCATCCCCAAAAAGACGCTGCTGATCTCGTGGCAGCTGCCCTATGTGATGGGCGACCCGGTGCCGGAGCGGGGCAATATCGTTACCTTCTGGAGCGACGAGCTGGATAAGCTGCTGGTGAAGCGGGTCATCGGCCTGCCGGGAGACACGGTGTCCTTCTCCGGCGGCTATGTCTACATCAACGGCCAGCGGCTGGAGGAGGACTACCTGGACCAGCAGGGCGGGACGATCAGCCCCAACCAGACCTCCTTTACCGTGCCGGAGGGGTGCCTGTTTTTCTTAGGTGATAATCGCTCCGGCTCGAATGATGCCCGGTACTGGGAGGAAAGCTATATCCCGGTGGGCAATGTGAAGGCCCATGTGCTGCTGGCCATTTCCCTGACCGGGGGCAGCAGCTGGCAGGGCGTGCGGGCCATCGGCTGAGAGGAGGAAAGCATTTGGCAGAACGAAAAAAGATCGGTTTCGGCACCATTTTGATGGTGATTTTGGCGGTATGCGTGGTGGCCTATGTGGTGTCCACCATGCGGACCGCCGGGGACATCCCCTACTCTGAGCTGCGGCAATACTTTTTAGAGGAGAAGGTGCAGGAGTTCTCCATCAGCGACACCCGGATCACGGCCAAGCTGAAGGGGGGCAGCACCGTTACCTCCGACCTGTACGACTTCGACCTGTTCTATCAGGATCTCAATGAGCTGGTGCAGAAGCAGTATGACAGTGGCATTATCACCGCCTATAACTATCACGCAGACCACTCCACCAACTGGCTGCAGCTGCTGCTGCCGTATGTGCTGGCGTTTTTGGGCTTCATTTTGCTGATGAATCTCATGAACCGCATGGCCGGCGGCGGAGCCGGGGCGCAGGACAAGCTGTCCCGGTTCGGAGAGGCCAAGGTCAGTACGCCGGGAGAGAAAAAGGTCACGTTTCAGGATGTGGCCGGGGCCGACGAGGAGAAGGAGGAGCTGCGGGAGATCGTGGAGTTTCTCCGGGAGCCCCAGAAGTATCTGGACCTGGGGGCGCATATCCCCAAGGGCGTGCTGCTGGTAGGCCCTCCGGGTACCGGTAAGACGCTGCTGGCCAAGGCGGTGGCCGGTGAGGCGGGGGTGCAGTTCCTGTCCATCTCCGGCTCGGACTTTGTGGAGATGTATGTGGGCGTAGGCGCCTCCCGTGTGCGGGATCTGTTCCAGCAGGCCAAGAAGAGCGCCCCGGCCATCATTTTCATCGACGAGATCGACGCCGTGGGCCGCCAGCGTGGCAGCGGCCTGGGCGGCGGACACGACGAGCGGGAGCAGACCCTGAACCAGCTGCTGGTGGAGATGGACGGCTTCGGCTCCAACGAGGGCGTGGTGGTGCTGGCCGCCACCAACCGTGTGGATATTCTGGACCCGGCGCTGCTGCGTCCGGGACGGTTCGACCGGCAGGTCTATGTGGGGCTGCCGGACATCAAGGGCCGGGAGGAGATCTTGCAGGTACACGCCAAGAACAAGCCCCTGGCGGAGGACGTGGATCTGAAGCAGATCGCCCGTGGCACCGCAGGCTTTACCGGCGCCGATCTGGAGAACCTCCTCAACGAGGCGGCCCTGCTGGCGGGACGGCGCAACGAGTCCTTCATCACCATGAAGGATCTGCAGGAGTCCATCATCAAGGTCATCGCCGGGCCGGAGAAGCACAGCCGGGTCATCCCGGAGAGGGAGCGGCGGCTGACGGCTTATCACGAGGCGGGACACGCCGTGGTGATGCACGCACTGCCGGATCTGGATCCGGTGCATCAGATCACCATCGTTCCCCGGGGCGAGGCGGGCGGCATGACCATCTATCTGCCGGACGAGGATCGGTCGTACCTCTCCCGCAGCTATATGCTGGACCGCATCGCCGGGCTGCTGGGCGGCCGGGCGGCGGAGCAGCTGGTGCTGGGGGATATCTCCACCGGGGCCTCCAACGACATCAGCCGTGCCACGCAGCTGGCCCGGAAGATGGTGGGCACCTACGGAATGTCGGAGCAGCTGGGCAACGTGGCCTTCGACGCCGGACACGACGAGGTGTTCATCGGCAAGTCCATGGCCCAGACCCGGCCCTACTCCGAGAAAACGGCGGCGGAGATGGACGGCGAGATCCGCCGCATCATGGACGACGCCTACGCCCGCTGCACCGCCATTCTGGAGCAGTACCGGCCCCAGCTGGTGGAGGTGGCGGAGTATCTGCTGGCCAACGAGACCATGACGGCAGAGGAGTTCGAGAAGGTATTCCGGACGGAGTGAGGCATTGACAGCGCCTTGCTTATGGGGTAAAATAACGGGGTATCCGCCTCCGTAGCTCAGCTGTATAGAGCGACCGCCTCCTAAGCGGTAGGCCGCCAGTTAGAATCTGGCCGGGGGTGCCATATAAAACACCGCAGGACGGGGAATTTCCCCACCCTGCGGTGTTTTTTTTGCTGCCTGAGGCGCTTTTTTGAAGAAAATGACGAAAATTTGTGAAAAAAGGCCTTGTGCTTTTTCGGTTGCGGTGCTATGATATGCACATCCATGTGTACGCCGAACCGCCCATGGGCGGTTATCGTTTCAGATGAAACGATAAGGGGGGTTCCAAAGGGAGTGGCGTTCTGAGGAGGGGCGCAGCCCCGACGTGAGGATCCGTACTCCCCATGCGAAAGTCTCGTCGCCGCACACGCAAAAAATAGGAGGAAGATACGATGACAAACCGCAAGAGTACCAAACGGGCCTTGCTGGGCAGCGTCATGGCCATGGTTCTGTGCCTGGCTATGCTGGTAGGCGCTACCTTCGCATGGTTCACCGACACGGCAAGCACCGGCGTCAACAAAATTCAGGCCGGTAACCTGGATGTGGTGCTGGAGATGCAGAACGCTGACGGCAAGTGGGTCAGCGCCGAGGGCAAGACGCTGGACTTCGTCAAGGCCGCTGATGCCAAGGGCGAAGCCATCCTGTGGGAGCCGGGCTGTACCTATGAACTGCCCGCCCTGCGGATCCGCAACAACGGCAATCTGGCGCTGAAGTATCAGGTGATCATCACCGGTATCAACGGCAGCGCTAAGCTGAACACTGTCATCGACTGGACCATCGGGGATGTGGCGATGGGCACCGAGCAGCATCTGGCGGCCGGTGAGAGCAGTGCCTTCACCATCAAGGGCCATATGAAGGAGTCTGCCGGCAATGAGTACATGAACGAGTCCATCGACGGCATCGCCATCACCGTGGTGGCCACCCAGGACACCGTGGAGAGCGACAGCTTCAACAACACCTACGATGCCAGCGCCACCTATCCCGTGGTGGCTGTGGGCGATGTGAATACCGACGGCGACACCGTGCTGAAGGACAAGGAAGAGGATCACACCATTCAGGTAACGGTGCCTGCGGGCGCTCTGGATGAGGGCGTGCAGTCCCTGAAGCTGGAGGTGGTGAAGAGCGCCACGCCCGCTGGGGTGCAGGTTGCAAGCACCGAGAGCAGCCAGAGCTATGAGGTCACGATGAAGGACCAGAGCGGCAACGCTGTCAGCACGAATGGTACGCTGATGACGGTGGAGATGAACGTCGGTAAGAACCGTACCGCTCTGAAGCTCTATCATGATGGCGAGAAAATGACAAATGACAGTGGGACCCTAACGGATGCGGCGGATCACTATGTGTACGACGCCGCCACCGGCTATGTCACCATGAAGGTCAGCCACTTCTCTCCCTTCACCGCTGTGTTTGCCAGAGATTACTGGACTGACCATGCGGCGGACGGCTATGCCACGCCGGTGGATACCGCCAACAAGGTAGTGACGGTCTCCTCTGCCGAGGAGCTGGCCCTGTTTGCCAAGGAAGTCACGGACGATGGTAAGAATTACAGCGGTTATACCCTGAATCTCGCCAATGATGTGGATCTGGGTGAGTACCTGTGGAAGCCCATTAACGGCTATAAGCGGCTTTCCGGTATTGTCGTGAACGGTAACGGCCATACCATCCGGAACATGAAGGTACGTGGCTGCACGAATAGCAGCCTTTACGGCGCAGGCTTCATCGGTGATATCAACGGCGCAGTCACTGTTAAGGATATCGCCTTTGATGGAGCGGATGTGTTCTTTGTGAATTATGCAAAACCGCAGTTTGCGGGCAACGTGGGCGGTGTTGTGCTGGGTTATACCTATGGCACGACTCTGTTCGAGAATGTCAGCGTCACCAACAGCTCCATTTGGGGCTATGGCAAGATCGGCATCCTGCTGGGCATGGGCGCCGATCCCGGCGTGAAGGTCACCTTCAAGGACTGCGTTTCCAAGAACAACACCATCCACGCCGCCTATGACATGGGCGGTCTGGCCGGCATGATCCAGCGTGGCAACGGCGTGGACAACGCCAGCGTGGAGAACTGCACGGTGGAGAACATCACGGTGGATTTTGATCCGAGCAGCACCTACGTGGATGTGAAGGGTACGGCGACTTTGAAGAGCAACGATCAGCCCAGCGGCACCGATATGACCAAGGCCATCGACGGTAAGTATCTGGACAGGAGCGGCTATTATTGGTGCGCTTACGGAAATTACTATGTCTCCTATGGCCATTCCAGCTATGATGCACCGGTGGAGGGGTACAGCAAGTGCCTTGCCAACAGCGAGTACTGCGTGAACAAGTAAGCCGGGAAGTATCCGGGCAAAAGGGAAGAAGGCTCCCTGCGCTGGGGGGAAGGCTCCGGCGCAGGGAGCTTTTGCGTGGGGCGGGGTAAAATACACTCTGGAGGGGGGCGAAGTCTCCCTTGCAATGGGGGAAGGCTTGTGGTATACTGATAAACGTCGAAACATCCTGAACGGGGACGAACCCCGCCGAAAAGAGAATAGAAGATCGAGCGGTCTGCCCCATGCTGCGGGGCAGGCGGAATAGGGTGCAAAGCCCTGCGAGTGGGTCACTGTGAAGCCGGCCAAGCCGGATAAGTCAGATACGCCGGCCGCTGGATCGGATGCCTGCCGACACTGGGACATCCGCCGGGCCGCTTGGAAACAAAGCGGGTCCGCATCGGTATGCCGGTGCGGACCCGCTTTTTTGCATCCGTTCCTTCCGATTTTCTCCTCCGGCGGCGGAAATGTCTCCGTGCGGGAGACAACGAGAGTATCAGAGAAAGGAAGAAAGCAACATGAAAAAGAGACTGCTCTCCATGGTGCTGACGGTGATCATGCTGGTGAGCCTGATCCCCACGTCGGTCTTTGCGGCCAAGAAGTCCGTTGACGACTATTTCGACGGGCTCCCCATCGCCGCTGATCCCGGCGCCGGCACCACCGCATGGAAGGTCAGCACCAAGGACGGCGAGGAGGTCCTCATGTCCGGCAATGCCGGAAAGAACTACTCCTCCAGCACCCTGACCCTGACTTTTACAGAAGATACCCACCTGTCCTTCGAGTATAAGGTCTCCTCCGAGGCCAAGTACGACAAGTGTACCATCACACTGGGCAGCACCACCCTCGTCGACGGCGAGAGCGGCGACAAGAACTGGAAGGGTCTGGAGCTGGACGCCAAGCGGGGCGAAAAGCTGACCGTGCGGTATGAGAAGGACAGCAGCGGCAACAAGTTCGACGACTGCGTCTATCTGCGGAACTTCTCCGCCGGTGAGGCGCTGGTGGTGACCTTCCACGCCAACAACGGCACGGAGGACACTGCCACGCAGAAGATCTTCGGCGGCAAGGGCACCCTGAAGGCCAATACCTTCACCTGCGAGGGCAAGATCTTCGCCGGTTGGGCCACCTCCGCCGGCGGGGCTGTGGTCTATGAGGACGGCGCCGCCATCACCACGGAGACGGATCTGGATCTGTACGCCGTGTGGTCGGACGCCTACACCGTCACGCTCCGCAACGGCGACACCGACACCACCGTTCTGGTCCCCCAGAACAGCGCCATCGGCAGCCGTATTCCCGCAGACCCCACCAAGAAGGGCTATACCTTCGAGGGCTGGTTCAACGGCGAGGAGAAGCTGACGGCGGAGACGGTGATCTCCGGCGACGTCATCTACACCGCCAAGTGGAGCCCCATTACCTACACCATCGCCTTCAGCGGCGGTGAGGGCGGCCAGGGAGCCATGGACTCCATCTCTGCTACCTATGATCAGGAGGTCACGCTGCCCAAGAACACCTTTACCCGCCCCGGCTACTACTTCAACGGCTGGAGCGCATCCTCCGGCGCCTCCAGCGGCAGCTATGCCGACGAGAAGCCGGTGAAGAACCTGACCACCAAGCAGGGGGAGACGGTCACGCTCTACGCCGCTTGGTACGGCCTGCCGGTGAATGTGACCCTGCACCCGAACTATGACGGTGCAGAGAACGGCACCCGCACCTGCATCGTGGGCAGCAACTACAACTACATCCTTAAAGAGGGCGGCGGCACCAAGTTTGACGCCATTGAGGACCCCGTCCGCACCGGCTATATCTTTGACGGCTGGTTCGATGCGGCGGAGGGCGGCAATGCGGTGGGCCCGTCCTACAAGTTCACCGCCGTGGACGCCGAAAACGGCTTCCATCTGTACGCCCACTGGACCAAGGGCATCACTGTCCACTTCGACGGCAACGGCTATAAGAACACGCTGAAGGACAAGACCGTGACGCCGGATAAGGTATTCTCCAGCCTGCCTTCTCTGAGCAGCTACTACTGCCCCGCCAACAAGGCGCTGGACGGCTGGTACATCAAGAATGCCGACGGCTCCTTCGGTGAGGCCGTCACCAAGGACACCGTGTTCAGCGGCGACGAGGTGACTCTCATCGCCAAGTGGCGTGACTATCAGTATATCATCAAGTATAACGTCAAGTACAGCGACAAGAACACCACCACCGGCACCATGGCCGACCAGCCGGCACCCTTCGGTCAGAATGTGCAGCTGACGCCCTGCGGCTTCAGCCGGGAGGGCTATACCTTCGCCGGTTGGTCGGAGACCAGCTACGGCAGCACCGTCAAGTATGCCGACGGCGCCACCATCAACCGCCCCTTCGAGGAGGGTGACGGTTGGGACGAAGGCAGCGAGGACGGCGAGACATACAACCTCTATGCCGTCTGGACGGAGAGCAAGTCTCCGGAGCAGTCGGAGGCCGAGGCCAAGCTGGAGGCCGCCGAGAAGGCCATTGGCGGTACCTACAACGTCACCTACGGCAAGGACACCAATGCACTGACCATGCTCCGGGCCAAGCTGGAGGCTGCCGGGATCACGGACGTCACCGTCAGCATGAAGGAGGCGTCTTACAGCAGCTATAACCACGTGGGCATCACGGCCGACGGCACCATCCAGTATAAGTGGAACGAAAACGGCAGCACCACGGCGGCTTCCGGCACCGTGCGGCCTACGCTGGTGCTGACCTGCAATACCTACACCAAGGAGTCCACCGGGTGCCTGTTCAGCATTCCTCTGGACGAGGAAAAGGCCATGGAGGCTCTGCGTACCGTGGCGGCCCGCATCAGCGTGCCTGAGACGGTGGAGAGTGCCTCCGACCTCACCAGCCTGCCCAAGTATCCCCTGAAGGCCGGCGTGGACGAGAGCAAGGTGGACTACAGCAGCGGTACGGATCAGGAACTGTGGACCACCGCCACGTGGACCTCCAGCAACACCGGCGTGATCTCCTTCAAGGAGGTCTCTTACCCCTACTTTGCACCCTATACGGTCACGGTGGCCCAGCCCAAGAAGGACACCAGCGTGACCCTGACCCTGAAGCTGGTCTATAACGGCCGGGAGGATCTGAACCTGAACATGGTCTATACCGTGGTGGTCAAGGGTGACAATACGCCTCCCGCCATGGACTATCAGGCGCTGCTGGAGACGGCGGTGCGTGAGATCGGCCTGAAGGATCCCCGTGACGATTCCAAGATCGACACCGCAAACGTGGTCTCCGACATCCAGCTGCCCACCACCAAGCAGCTCAGCGCCATTTCCTACCGGGATTATGAGCAGGGCTTCGACGGCAAGTACACCCCCATCATGCTGTATACCAGCGACGCCGATGTGGTGGTGTCCGCCGGTCCCACCACGGCCAATGTGGCCCGGATGCTGACCTATCGCCCCCTGCCCGGTCAGGAGGCCAAGACCGTCACCATCACCATGAAGATCCTCTCCCGCCCCAGCGGCGAGGGTACGGATTACGCCTCCATGCCGGTGCTGGCCAGCAAGGATATCACCCTCGCCGTTCAGCCTCTGACCCAGGAGGAACTGGACACCGCTGCCGCCTTCATGAAGCTGGTATGCACCGAGGATGTGTACTGGGAGGGCATCCGCAAGGCCAACGCCGACCGTGACCACGTCACCGGCGATATGCGCTCCTTCATCGAGATCGTCCCCGCCACCACCGGCTATAAGTTCATCCGCAACATGGACAGCTACAATGCCGTGGGCGTCAAGGCGGACGATATTCCCGGCTGGTACGATGCTCAGCAGTACCGCTGCTTCCGCTCCAGCAACAACGCTGTGGTGGCCCATGAGACGCTGCTGGTGACCCAGCCCAAGTACAACACCCGCATCACCGTGGACAGTGTTCTGACCTACACCCAGTACGCCAAATACTACGAGAAGTTCCAGGGCAATGCCGACTATGAGCAGTTTGCCCAGTTCTACAAGCAGCCCATTTCCACCACCGTCACCGTCATCGGCACCGAGGGCATCGAGGATCCCAATTTGCAGCCCCTGACCGTTACCGTGAATGTGGAGGGCAGCACCTTCAAGGAGGACTTCACCGATCTGGAGGGCGCCACCTACACCTGCTCCACCGGAGATCACCGCACGGCAGCGGATGCCGTGATGGCGGCTCTGACGGAGAACCAGTATACCTACACCGGCAGCAGCACCTATCTATCCGGTATCACCGATCCCAACAGCGTGAGCCTTACCGGCGGCGACAGCGCCTTCGGCAGTTGGTCCGGCTGGATGTTCACCGTCAATGGGGAGATGCCCATTGAGCGCTACGACAACGGCCAGCCCATCTATGCCACACTGGGGACTTACCAGCTGAAGGACGGCGATGTAGTGCGGATGTACTACGTGGCCTGCCCCACGGAGAGCGGCCAGCACACGTGGAATGACGGTCAGGTCACCACGGCGGCTACCTGCACCGAGAATGGCGTCATGACCTACACCTGCACCATGTGCAGCGACACCAAGACCGAGGTCATCCCCGCTACGGGTCACGCCTACGGCGAGCCGGTGTGGAAGTGGACGGATGATTTCAAGGCCACTGCCACCTTCACCTGCACCAACGACGCCACCCATGTGGAAAACGTCACGGCAGAGGTGACCAGCGCTGTCACCACGCCCGCCGCTTGCGAGACCACCGGCGTCCGCACCTATACCGCTAAGGTCACCTTCGAGGGCAAGGAGTATACCTCCAGCAAGACCGAGACCATTGCGGCCACCGGTCATGCCTATGGCGCCCCGGTGTGGAAGTGGACGGATGATTTCAAGGCCACTGCCACCTTCACCTGCACCAACGACGCCACCCATGTGGAAAACGTCACGGCAGAGGTGACCAGCGCTGTCACCACGCCCGCCGCTTGCGAGAC
>OJOF01001596.1_pt1 | contig 16546 bp, 14 predicted proteins | sample 1598181 | NCBI WGS metagenome assembly OJOF01 (sample SAMN01915226, study PRJEB22387) | human gut metagenome | isolation source: stool | host: Homo sapiens | place: USA
TGTCTTGAGACAAAAGAAAAGATACCAAAAGAAAAACTCAAGGCTGCACTTCCGGTGCTACTCCGGTACTGCCATCCGCAGACGGGGCTCGAACTCGCTTCGCTCAAACAGATCGCCCCTTACCTGCGTCTGACAGCACCTACGCCTACGCACCTACAGTGAGGTCGGGAGACCATGCGGCGTAAAGTAAGTCACTTCCTATTATGGAAATTCTGTTTACCCCAAATGGTAACTTTGTTAACCCCACACAGTAACTCCATTTACATGCCGAGGTAAAGGTCGTTACATACCGAGGTAAAGAGCGTTACAATAAGTGGTAAAGGTCGTTACATACGGCAGTAAATGCTTTTACATTAGGCAGTAAACAATCGGTAAATATTATCTGTTGATTATCAACAAACTAACAAAACCTCATCAGTAATCTATCTCATTTCCGTACAAACACAAACTCCTACCACCGCGCAGCCCTCCGGCATAGGCGCAGGTGCGTAAGCGTAGGCACTGTCAGGCGCAGGTAAGGGGCGATCTGTTTGAGCGAAGCGAGTTCGAGCCCCGTCTGCGAATGGCAGTGTCGGAGTAGCACCGGAGACGTAGCCGGGGTCCCTTTCTTTTTGGTATCTTTTTCTTTCGGGACAAGCCGAAAGAAAAAGTACACACACACAACATTACTTTATATCCCCTCCCTGCAACTCCTTATAATACTCTTGTTTCTTCTGGTTCCTCCTCTGCACCAGACTCGTCACATACACCGTAAATATCGGAAACATCATCATCCCCAATGCTGCCAGCAGAACTGACAGTACACGCCCCGTCACCGTCACAGCAATAATATTGGAACCAACTGTCGTTACATCCATAAACGCCCACCACAAGGCATCCCCATAGCCTGTAACCAATGTATTCACCCCATGCTCCATAACATAAAAAGCCAGACTGGAGAAATAAACCGTAGCAAGCAAAGTCGTCAAATAGGTAACAAACAGACCGGATGCCTTGTTATACGTCAACCACCCCACCACAATGGCCAATGCATAACCGCCGCGCACTAAAGGAATAAAACGCAATAAGTAAGTGATTTCTTCGGAAAACGTCCATCCGGCCCAAGAAATAATACTCTGGTAAGGGATGGCTACCAGAAGGAAAACAAAGTGAGTGGCAAAATAACGTACTTTATGCTTTGCTAAAAACCACTCCAAAATGAAGTCCAGCAAAAACAATACGCATACCGCAAACTGAACCTTCATAAATACCGTCTGAGTATAGAAAGGAATACCCTTGAATGTATCTACTGAAATACTAACCACTAAAAACAACGAAAGTAACAGAATCACAATGTGTAAGACACCATAAATTCCCTTCTCTCGTAATGCAAATTCTGAAAGAGCCATTTTCATAATAATACCTATTATTTATTCTGATTTAATATATTACTGATTTCTGTCTGATTGCCCTAAAACGTCTTGCACAAGACATTTGTTTAAGTGTTAATTTACCAACTTTCACTTTATCCCCGAAAACAACTCTACCGGGTCGTTGTTATAGAGACTGATTTTAAAACATATTTTTCACCTAAAACCTTAACTTATGGCAAATATTAAACAAACAGTGAAGCTGGGTGTGTTCACCCTCGCAATCATGAATGTAACAGCAGTAGTATCCCTACGTGGACTACCTGCCGAGGCCGTGTACGGAATGAGTTCGGCCTTTTACTATTTATTTGCAGCTATCGTATTCCTTATACCGACATCACTTGTCGCTGCGGAATTGGCTGCGATGTTCCAGGACAAACAAGGTGGTGTGTTCCGCTGGGTAGGCGAAGCCTACGGTAAGCGGCTCGGTTTCCTTGCCATCTGGGTGCAATGGATTGAAAGTACCATCTGGTACCCCACCGTATTGACATTCGGTGCCGTATCCATCGCCTTCATCGGAATGAACGACGCGCACGATATGTCGTTGGCAAGTAACAAGTACTACACACTCGCCGTAGTGCTCATCATCTATTGGCTCGCCACTTTCATCTCATTGAAAGGTATGGGATGGGTAGGTAAAGTTGCCAAAGTCGGTGGTATGGTTGGTACCATTATCCCGGCAGCCTTGCTGATTATCCTAGGTATCATTTATCTGGCTACAGGCGGACACTCCAATTTGGACTTCCACAGCAGCTTCTTCCCCGATCTGACAAACTTCGACAACGTCGTACTCGCCGCAAGTATCTTCCTCTTTTATGCCGGTATGGAAATGGGCGGTATCCACGTTAAGGATATAGAAAATCCCTCCAAGAATTATCCGAAAGCAGTATTTATCGGTGCAGCTATCACAGTTATCATTTTCGTGCTGGGTACTTTCGCACTGGGTGTTATCATTCCGGCCAAAGACATCAGTCTGACACAAAGCTTGCTGGTTGGTTTCGACAATTACTTCAAGTACATCCATGCTTCCTGGTTATCACCGATCATCGCTATCGCTCTTGCATTCGGTGTGCTGGCAGGTGTATTGACTTGGGTTGCCGGTCCGTCCAAAGGTATTTTTGCCGTAGGTAAGGCAGGTTACATGCCCCCGTTCTTCCAGAAGACAAACAAACTGGGTGTACAGAAGAACATCCTGTTCGTACAAGGTGGTGCTGTAACAGTATTGAGCCTCTTGTTCGTAGTAATGCCTTCCGTACAGAGTTTCTATCAGATCCTGTCACAGTTGACAGTAGTTCTTTACCTTATCATGTATATGTTGATGTTTACAGGAGCTATCGTATTGCGTTACAAGATGAAGAAGTTGAACCGTCCGTTCCGTATCGGTAAGGGTGGTAACGGTTTGATGTGGTTCATCGGCGGACTCGGTTTCTGTGGTTCTCTGTTGGCATTCATCCTGAGCTTTATCCCGCCCAGTCAGATTTCAACGGGTAGCAATACAGTTTGGTTCTCCGTATTGATTATCGGTGCCATCGTTGTAGTGGCAGCTCCGTTCATCATTTACGCTTGCAAGAAACCGACTTGGGTTGATCCGAACACTAACTTTGAGCCCTTCCATTGGGAAGAACAACCAAAAGTTGCAGCAAGCACAACAAGCACAGCTACGGCAACACCAACTGCAAATCCTACCGTAAATCCAACTAGTACAACAAATAATTCCGGTACACCTAAATCATAGGGGCGTAATCGGAAAACATAAAAATGGGACTGTACAGATTGACGTACAGCCCCATTTTTTATTTTGGACGGTAAGAAAGTGGTTTGTTTGGGACGCATTTCGTCGTCTCATATAGCTAAATTCTTATTCCTTTAGCGCATCCCACGCTCTTCTATATCCTTCCGTCAGTTCCTGCATCACCTCAGCAACCGTCTCTATCTGTTTACCGTAAAGCAGTGCAGAGGCCTGGCCAATCTCCAGTTCTCCCTCTTCCAGGTCTCCATAGAAAATCCCTTTCTTGGCACGTCCATGAGCCAGAAGAATACGAAGTTCATCTTGTGTAGCCCCCACGGCTTCGGCTGCCTCTACAGCGTCACGGAAATTATTCCGCACCAAACGTACCGGAGCAAGCTTCTTCAACAGTAGCCGGGTATCCCCCTCCTGCAAACGCAAACAATATTCCTTGAAATATTCATGAGCTGAACTTTCCTGAGTCAATGCAAAACGCGTACCTATTTGTACTCCTTCTGCTCCCAACACCCGTGCAGCAAGCATAGCCTCACCCGTAGCAATTCCTCCAGCAGCAATCAATGGTAAGGTAGTAGCGGCACGCACGGCAGGTATCAGGCACAAAGTGGTAGTCTCTTCCCTTCCGTTATGCCCGCCGGCCTCGAAGCCTTCAGCAACAACAGCATCCACACCCGCCTCTTCGGCTTTCATCGCAAAGCGGGAAGAACTGACCACATGCACCACTGTCATTCCCCGCTCTTTCAGCCATCCCGTCCATTTGGCAGGGCTTCCGGCGGAAGTGAAAACTATATTGACTCCTTCCTCTACCACTATCTGCATGATTTCTTCAATCTGCGGATACATCAATGGAATATTGACTCCAAAAGGATTATGTGTAGCAGCATGGCATTTACTGATATGCTCACGTAACATTTCAGGATGCATAGAACCTGCTCCAAGCAAGCCCAATCCACCCGCATTACTTACTGCCGACGCCAAGCGCCAGCCACTGCACCAAACCATACCACCTTGGATTATTGGATATTGAATTCCGAAAAGGGAAGTAATTCTGTTCATAGTTTTTCCGTTTAGGGATTATTAGGAAGAAACAAGAAAAATGTATGAAAGGTTCGGAAGAAAAGACGAATTGTAATAAAAAACACAGCCAAAAATATGAATTTACAACATAGGTATCGCCAGATGTACAAATTATACAAATCCTAATTTTTAATCGCCTTGACAGGCTCTTTAATCAACACTGTAGTCGAGTCCCCGTATGCACGGAGCACTTCCAGAGTACGGGCACGGCGCTTACGTCCTTTGACATTCCAGAATTCTTTTGTAAAAGGTGTCATAAAATCACCGGAGAATCCCGAACCGCCACTGGCACCCTGCCAGCTACCCACGGCCATATTATTTGCACGTTCCGTCACTCGATAACGCAATCCGGTTGCTTCTATCTCATCTATGCTTTTACGGATACCCTTTTCTAAAGGAGTCTTCGCCCAATCAGAATAAATACGAAGCATTTTAAGTTCGTAAAAAGGATCTCCTCTCCACGTGTTCTTATCTATTTTAATTTTCTTCTGATACACCGGATCCCAGTTATACTTCGTATTTGCTGTATATGGACGCAAGGTAAGAATAACTTTCTTCTTCGGTGTATTTGGTATTTCGGGAAGTGTTGTATTGAAATCCAGCCATTGTCTTTCCAGCGACATCTGTTGTTTGCCCAGAGGCTCCTGTACTCCCATTTCTTTCAGTACTTCCGGATTCAGCTTAATCTCTCCTTCTCCGTCCAATAGACGGCGCAATCGCAGAGAGTCCTGAGGTGTCCAGTTCTGGGCGCAAACGGGAAGGACTACTACTAAAAGCAGTCCGATTATAGTGCAATATATTCTCATTTATTTATTTTCTTACCACCACATATATCCGCTTCCACAAAGCGGTTCATCATAACAAGGATCTATGGTCCACATCGTACGAGGGTATTTGCGGTTTTCCCACCAGCGGCGATAACGGGCAGAAGCATCCAAAACTTCATCATCCGACAAGAAGTAAATGCCTTCATAATTCTCTGCATCCGCATGTACCATTTTGCATCCCATCGAAGCATTCTGCCCCAGACGGATTGTTTCTACTGTCCACAAGATACATTCGCCTAAACGAAGCTTACCACCTGCGGAATAAGAAACCGGAGCCAGCGGAAAAGAAGGAATTACCGTCAAATCTTCGGCATACTTCAACAAGTCCCCTATGTCATCAACAGTAAACCGAGGGATAGTGTTCAGCCCTTCCGGACTTTCAACAGAATATTTTCCGGCCTTCAGTTGCTTAACGAATAAATCCACGTCAGGATTATTGTAGTCCAACGTCTCTTCCGTGCATGACACAAAAGAAAGAGAAAAGAAGAATATCAAAATGGCCATTACGGCACGTATATTAGAAATTGCTTTCATTGTTGCATTGTATTAAGGTTAATATGTCATACGAACACCGCAAAGTAGATTAAGGTTCGTTGGACGTTCCGTTCGCAGCGTTTTTGTTTGCGAATCCGTATCAAAATGATGAGATACCGTAGGCTCTGCAAACAGAGCAATCCGGTCGTTCAACTTATAACGGACTCCCAGACCTGCCGCAACGGAAAGTTGTACAGGCTCTGCTTCAAAACCATTGTCCCTGGCTCCGGATATGCATTTCTCGGCAGCACCACCCAATGTAGCGTAAAAATCTACTCTAGAGTTGCTTGCCAGTATTGCATTCAGTTTCACCGGAACAGCCAGTGTATGTATCGTATGATCTCCGTCAAGACGGTTGTATTGCAAACCTGCCTCCAGAGAAAAATGTTTGCTCAAACGACGCTCGGCAGAAACTCCTGCGGTGAACGGCATTCCGAAATCTCCCTTTGGCAACGATGTACCTATGCCTGCTTTGAAAGCCCATTTTTTAGCAGAACCACCCGCATTGGTAACGGGGAGTACTTTATCGGAATCTGAGCCAAATTCTGTATTGGAATTTGTAGCAGTAGGATCAGTAGTTGTGGCACGATGATTATTTTCATTCCTTGATGAAGCTGTTTGACCATACATTCCATTACCTTGGTGGTGATTGCCATATACGCGTTGGGAAATTGTAATGGAAACAGTAACAGATACAGTCTCTTCATCATCACCATTCGCAACAAGTATGGTACCGGATGACGCTGGTGACAGATGTTTATGTCCCGGAGTCTGCGCTGTAGGTTTAGGCTCATGAATAGAGGGGAATTTTTCCTGTACCACATCTCCGTTCAGGTTACCTTCCGGTGTCAGCGTAGCCACCTTGGTGAATGCTTCCTGAATCTCATCTTTCGGAGAGAAATACCAGAATGCAGCGGAAGCAGCTCCAAGCACTAATACTACAGAAGCAGCCGCAGCCACCCGGTAGAAGCGTGGAGTAAGGACGGAACGTTTCTGCTTCTGTCCGAAAGCAACAGCTGCAGAAGTATTGGTTGCATCGGTTTCAACTCTTGACAGGTCGCTTTTCAGCTCCTCCCAAAAGCCATCCCGCACCGTCATCTCTGCACCAGAGAGGCGATTACGGAACAAACCGGTTATTTCATCATTTCCTTTCATACTCTGTATATTCTTTAATTCTTTTTGCTAACAAATTCTTGGCGCGATGCAGTTGCGAAGTGGATGAATGTACCTTAATCCCAAGCATTTCCGCTATTTCCTTGTGTGATTTCTCTTCAAACACATACAAGTTGAAAACGGTTCGGCATCCATCAGGTAATTCTGCCACAAATGCCATCAACTGCTGTTCAGAGAGGCGGCTACCGCTATCTGCTATACTTGCTTCGTCGGGTATGTCAGGCAATTGTTCTTCGTTTACCACCAGTTGGGTGATACGCTTCTGCTTTCGCAGATAATCTATTGCCTGTGTCACCATTACTCTTGTTACCCACGTTGCCAACGCACATTCGCCCCGGAAAGTGAAATGGGTAAAGATCTTGATGAACCCATCGTGCAATACGTCATGAGCGGCATCTTCATCGCCCGTATAGCGGTAGCATACCGCAAGCATCTGCTTGGAATAAAGGGTATACAGCTCCTTACGTGCGGAATCCTTTCCTGCCCGGCAGCCCTCTATCAGTTCTATTTCATTTTCCAATGTCAGTGCTATTTTTTACGGACGCCTCTTCGCGTCGTTTGTTAGTTAGACGCAGCTTTCCGTAGAATGCTGCAATGTAATATCTAAAAAGAAGTTAAAGAACGGAGATTATTTATATTTTGCTTTCAAAGTCTGTATCTGCTTGTCAAGCATTTCATCCAGTGCATCAAACTCACTCCAATCTAAGATACCGGGAACCATAACGACGAAGTTAATAAAATTATCATGTTCCAAAAGATAGGAGACTTCATCCTTAAAAGTGCGGTCATCACTCAAGATATTCTTTCTTCCCGCAGACAAGGCAAGCCCCATCAGCACATCGGTCTTTATCTTATAATAATCACCCACATCTTTCTTTTTCCTTCCCAACTCAAAATAGACCTGCATCACATCCTGCAACATACGTTTCTCAGGGATATACTGCATTAATGAGGAACCTTTCAACACGTCCAATGCATCGGTTCTATAAGAGAACTCATCAAAATTATTAAAAAGCTTGCCATACTTCCATAAAGTATCTCCAGGTATCTTAAATACATCCATATTGTGGTTCGACAACACAGTGCTCATGTGTACATCAATATCCAGCAACCGCTTTATTTTACGCAATTCCTCCTTATTGTACTCCAGTTCTTCCGCTACCAGTTGCATCGTCGCTCGCACTTCTTTCTGCCTACTGTGCTCCGCTATCTTGTCACTTCCCCAGAAAGTAACAATGATACCTGCCGCCACAATGCTGAACTGACGAAAATAGTCTCCCAGTTCCCAGCTTTTGAGCACGTTCTTTATCTTATCCCAACCGTTCTGTCCCATAACTCTGATTATTCTAAATGATATTTTTCTTCAATAGCCTGTATTGCCCTATCAATTCTTTTCCCTACACGCTCTATATAGTCGGGAGTAAAATATCTATGAGCAACCCTAACAAAGTTTCGCACCGATATATTCGAAAGGTAGATGTCCCATGCCTCATATCCCCCCTCATACAAACAATGCATCTGTTCATCGGTCAGTGTAAGATTGAAAGGTGTCATAACCTGGTCTTTCATATCATAATAGCCGTTCATAGTCGCCTTAAACCCATCCAATACTTCATAAATCTCAGTCAACTGCAACAGCAATTCTTTATCCGAAATTTTCTGCATCAACATGGAACTTTTAAGTATATCCAGTGCATTCTGGGTATAAGTGAAACTACGTATATGCCCCATTAGAAGGGCAAACTGCCTCAACGAATCTTCAGGTATGATACGAATCTTCAAGTCGTGCTCTGCCAATAAGGCAGAAAGACGTTCGTCTTCCTGAAACTCAGCCACAATATCTTCATATTTCTCCCGGTTACTTTTCAGTTCTTCCTTAATCAGCAACATGGTGGCCCGGATATCCTTCTTCTCCGAATTTCGGGTTACCAAATCACTGCCCATAAAGGTAATCAGCACACCAATCACGACAATGGATATTTGTCGTACGTAGTCTCCCAGCTTCCATCCTTTGACTATCGTTTTTACTCTTTTCCAATCTATCTTTTCCATATCTTCCGAATGCATCATCTATTCACTTGAAACGCATCATCTGTTTGACCTCAACAAACCATGCGTTCACCCCTAACAGACCGCCTGTTTCTCAGTGTTCCGTAATATACTGATTATTAATAGAAAAGCCTCTCATAAAGATTGCAATATGATGGCAAACTTATGAGAGGCTTCCCTTTTTATTCCCTAATACGACCTTCCGCCTTTGTCAACATGCTTTAAAACTCATATCCAATCCTTTTACAGAATGGGTCAGAGCACCTACAGAGATAAAGTCTACACCACATTCGGCATAATCGCGCAGCGTATCAAAAGTGATACCACCCGAAGACTCGGTTTCATAACGACCGCCTACCATATCCACAGCCTTCTTTGTCATTTCAGGCGTGAAGTTATCAAACATGATACGGTCTATGCCACCAAGATCAAGCACTTGTTGCAACTCATCGAAGTTACGTACTTCAATCTCTATCTTGAGGTCTTTACCTTTTTCCTTGCAATATTCTTTAGCACGATTGATAGCCTTGTCGATGCCTCCGGCAAAATCCACGTGATTGTCTTTCAGCAAAATCATGTCGAACAATCCGATACGATGATTTACACCACCGCCAATCTTCACAGCCATTTTCTCAAGGATACGCATACCGGGAGTAGTCTTACGGGTATCGAGCACACGTGTATTCGTACCTTTCAGTTTCTCTGCATATTTATGCGTCATGGTAGCAATACCACTCATGCGTTGCATAATGTTCAGCATCAGGCGTTCTGTCTGCAACAAAGATTGCACCTTGCCTTCCACTATCATTGCTATATCGCCCGGCTTCACCTCAGCCCCATCATTGATGAAGACTTCTACCTTCATAGTAGGATCGAAACGACGAAACACTTCTTTGGCAACTTCGATACCAGCCAGAATGCCCGGCTCTTTAATCAAAAGTTTGGATTTACCCATCGCCGTAGCGGGGATGCACGAAAGGGTTGTATGGTCTCCGTCACCTATATCTTCTGCAAAGGCGAGGTCTATCAACCTGTCAATCAGTTCTTCTTCCTTATTCATTCGTTTTATCTATTCTTATTTGATGTATAACATATTTGTTTTGTACTTTTCTAAAGAAACAATTCACCCGAAAGTTTCCATTTGCGGTCCCCAAAGTACCGATGATGAAACTTGATTCATCCCTCTTTCCTTCGTGATTCACATTGAAGCTACTGACTTTGTTCTCGGCAAAAAAATTAGCCATTGCTCTTTCTGCAGTTCGCTTGTCAGCATTGGTCGTACGATTGTGGATAATCAGATCCACCTTATCACCCAGATACCCGTTTAGTTCCTGAGAGTTTCCCTTTTTGAAGGCCGTAACCACCCCCACAGGTACGTCTTGAGCAAAGATCAAGGATACCCATAAGAAGAGGCTGGTCAACAATAAAACTACTCGTTTTTTCATAATCACAAGTATTAATGATACGCAAAGGTAAGCATTTATTGTAAAATACAATAAAAAAGCACTAATTTTGTGCACGAATCAGAATGTAAGCAACATGAAAACAACTTTGCTCGTCGTAGGAAGAACCGTAGAACAACACTTTATAACTGCCATCAATGACTATGTGCAGCGTACCAAACGCTACCTGTCTTTCGAAATGGAAGTTATCCCGGAATTGAAGAATACCAAGAGCCTTTCCATGGAAGTGCAGAAAGAAAAAGAGGGTGAATTGATATGTAAGGCATTCCAACCGGGTGATGTGATTGTATTGCTGGATGAAGGGGGAAAAGAAATGCGCTCCATAGAGTTTGCAGACTATATGAAGCGCAAGATGAATACCGTAAATAAACGGCTTATATTTGTCATCGGCGGACCGTATGGTTTCTCACAAAAAGTATATCAGGCGGCACATGAGAAAATGTCCCTTTCTAAAATGACGTTCTCGCATCAGATGGTGCGGCTGATTTTCGTGGAACAGTTGTACCGGGCCATGAATATACTCAACGGCGGCCCTTATCACCACGAATAACTGTCTCTTCAAGACCTTGAAATTTGGAACCCTGTTCCTGATAACGCCATCTCTACAAATCGTGCGCGAGGATTCGGTACATCCTGCGTCAGTATCTCCCGGATGCGCAATGCTGCCTGTGGGTCTTTCGCCACCATATACAAGTAGCCTCCCCCACCTGCACCCGGCAACTTATACCCCAGTGCATAGTCCTTAATCTTATTGATAATTTTTTCCACTGCCGGAGGGTTAGTACCGCAATCCAGAGCTTTATTCTGCATCCACGTTTTGCCAACCAATGCACCATAGGCCTCAAAGTCGTTCCTCTGAATAGCTTCTGCCATATCCAATGCATGCGCCTTCATATCTTCCAATATTGCCAAATGGATAGATGAATTAAGGAACATGGAACGCACAATCTCTGCCAGGATACCTTTAGCAGTACGTGTAATTCCCGTATAATATAATAGGTGGCAATCACGATATTCAGGATGCGTAAAGAGATGTTCAGGCAACCAGTGTATTAACGGATTCTGTACAAACCCGGGTTCTGTTTGCAACAGTTTGATGCCTTGTAACACTCCACCATACTGATCTTGCCAACCACCACCCGTTGTCAACAACTGTTCCAGAGCAAGTGTACGACGGCATATTTCATTCTTATCCCACATCAAGCCGCAGAAATCACTTAAAGAGCCTAAAACCGTAGAAGCCAGTATAGAACTGGTTCCCAGACCTGAGCCTGCCGGAATAGCAGATAATAAAGTAATCTCTATACCTGTACCGAATGCCTGCAACTGTTTCTCCAACGAGGGATAACCCACTTCTGAAAACGCCGGGCCAAAACCTGCCAACGTCAGCGCCGCTTTCGGAATAGAGAAAGGAGACCCAATCTTACAGTAATCCTGCAATTCCCCGAAAGTATTCACAACTTCCATCGCTCCCATATCAATAGAGCGCAAAACAATGCGATACTCTTTACAAGGCTTCACATAAACTTGCAAAGGAGGTTGCCCATTCAATTCAATGGCCAGATTCACTACATTTCCACCCGCAAAAAGAGAATATGGCGGAGTATCTGTCCAGCCACCCGCAACATCAATACGCACAGGACTACGGCCCCAAACAATCTGATCGCTATATACATTAAGGTGAAGACGGCTTTTCTTCTCATACAAATCAGAAAGGAGCCCTTCGCGCAGCAGCCCGAAAGCCTCTCTTTCATCATTCTGAAAGTCTTTTCCATTCAGCTTGTCTATCTGCGCCCGAAGCATCCGGTTATGGATACGCTGCATCTGAGGTGCATCAGCCGGTAACACATCCGGTTTATCTATCTTCAAACAATGAAAATCTTCGGCAACATCAGCCAAATCCAATTGATAGAAGACACTCTTCTCATAATTGCGTGCCAGCAATTCCCAATTGCCTTTCCGGAAACTCTCGCGCTGTGCATATAATTGACGTAAATCTGCTTTCGCTGAAATTTCATCGGCAGAGAGACGTTGACTGTTCAACCAGATTTTCTTACCTTCCGCCAATTCCGGTTCCGAAGTCATCCAGCGAAGTACCATGCCCATCTGTTCTATATCTTCTACTACTGGAAAGATTCCGGCAGCCTGTAAGTCGTCTTTCCTTCCGATTACATCATCCGGAGTCAATCCACGTTTCGCCAACCAACCAATGAAGGGCATTCCCAGGAACAAAGTCTTTTCACCCCGAATATCTCCTTTAGATACATCATCAAAGCCATACGGACGAACCACCCAACGCTTCTCCGCAAGAGGCACAATGTCTACACACACTCCATCCGGCAGTGCCAACGTCCAGTCATTTCTCGGTACGCCTGTGATAATTTGCCGGGAACCAATCTTCCACGATGCACCAACAAAGCTGTTTTCAATCCAAAGATTATCATTATTAGAAGAAAGAGTTACCCCTATTTCTGCATTCTGCACAAAGATTGCAGGATTTGGTTTTACTTTCCGGTGCATAATCTGACGCTGATCATACACTTTATTCTGTAAAGTGACAGTTGAGGAAAGTAATTCACGGCTCGTTCCATAGTGGTAGAATTCACCACCCGGTAAAGGTAAAATAGCCACAGACAGCTTATTCAACTCATCATCAATAATGCGCGGGTGGTTACCCAGAGACAAACCGAAGTCTGAATATAAATCATAGTACTTCAAATCAGAATACGAAGCATCTTTCTGCGAACGTTTCATCAATAATTCCACCGCCCGATCGCTCAGCAACCAGATACCTATGTCCATCAGAAAGAGATGAGTCTTGGAAAGATTTTCCAACTCTTGCAATGAGGGCTTCTGCAACATAAAATCCAATGCTTCCGGCTGTTTACGGTCAGAAACAAACACCCCATGATGTGTTGCTAATACCGGATCTACCCAGAGTCCATAACATACCACATCTGCATCCGGTATATCCTGCAAAGGTTTCTCGGCACGAATATAGACATCACCACTCGCAATCAGCGTACGCAACTTTTCCGGTGCCCGCTCCATGATTTTCTCATAAAGTGGAACTTGCAAGGATAATAAGTTTTGTCCCAGCTTCTGCCCGCGTGCCCAGCGAAATACCGGTATCGGGGTTAATATCTTTCCGGAGGGAGCATATCCCGGCAGGCGGCGGCTTTGTCCACCGGCATGCAACAGGATACGTTTCTCTGTTGAGTGTTCTGTTTGTTGATTCCTATACCATTCGCGCAAGAGCCAGGTTGTTCCCCCACCCGATCCCAGTTTCATCCCTACAGGATCAGAGGTACAAAACCATTCCGTACGGTCTACATTTTCCAATTCATAGAATGCCGACACAAGATTAGGCGGCAAGGATAATAATTTTTGCATATCCGATTGCTATAATGCTTAATATATTAGCTGCAAATTAAAGCAATCTTAAGCAAAATCCACGAAAAATTTTAATGATTTTGAAGATGAAAATAGAAATATCTCCATTTTCTATTTTTCCAGCATATCTACTACTTGCTGTAATAATGCAGGCATTTTATGGTTGGAATTCTTAATCGTATGAATCTGCTCTTTTCCTTCCGCAGTCAGTGAGAAATACATTTGGCGTTTATCGACTTTACCGATAATACGGGCAATCAGCTTCTTCTCCTCCACAGAGCGTATTAGCTTAGAAGTATTAGAATGAGTAAGTCCTAATGCCTCTGCTATTTCTCCGGAGGTGAGCCGGGGATTATCCAGAAGTGCACAGAGCAACATCCCCTCATTCAACGAGAGGTTGTATTGCTGGATAAACTGGGTTTCAAACTCGGCTATCGCCCGATAAACATCACGAATTTTACATAAATCCTCCATATATTCTCTTTTTTATTTGTTAAATAACAAATAACTAGATGAAAAGGTTGACATTGGCTTTATCTGCCCGCTCCATGTAAGTAGCAACACCACCGATAGTTACCTCATCCAACAGTTCTTCACGACTGATTCCCATCATATCCATTGACATCTGGCAAGCTATAAATTCTACGCCCTGTGCGAGAGCCTGAGCACAGAGTGATTCCAAAGAATCCACACCTTTTTGTTTCATAAGGAAGCGCATCATCCGGCTACCCATGCCAAACATATTCATTTTGGATAACTTCAATTTCAAAGAACTGGAAGGAAGCATCATGCCAAACATCTTACCAAAAATATCTTTCTTAACTTTCGGTTTCTGCACTTTCTTCAGAACATTCAATCCCCAGAAAGTGAAAAAGACCGTAACCTTCTGTCCTGTTGCCGCAGCACCATTTGCCAGTACAAAGGTAGCCAAAGCTTTGTCTAAATCATCACTGAAAAGGATCAAAGTTTTTCCCCTACCCGCACCCGCTATTGCTCCGGCAGGAGATGGACAAACAGTAGCTGGATCACCTTTCTCTATAGTTACCGTATAACGGCCTTTTTCTTCATGACTTCCTATCAGACGGTTTCCCGTCGTATCACACCATGCTGAAGCATCACGTGCAAATCCGGCATCAGTTGCCACAATCTCCACTTGTTCTCCCGGAGCAAGAGTATCCATTGCCTTCTTAACTTGCATGATAGGCCCCGGACATTGTAGACCACAGGCATTAATTTTCAATGGCTCTTTAGAAGAGCCCACCGTAGATTCTATTGAATTAACCTGAGGTGTGGCAACTTTATCGGGTACAGGTACAGATGCTACTGCAGCAGAATAGAGCTTATATCCTCCTGAGAGGTTACGCACATTCCGATACCCATTTCCCATCAGGATACGTTGTGCCAGATATCCACGCAACCCTACCGCACAAAACAAGACAACCGGCTTGCCTGTAGGAACTTCCGACATACGATCTCTTAAATCATCCAAGGGAATATTAATTGCTCCCGGAATAGAACCGAAAGAAAATTCCTCGGGAGTACGGGTATCTATCAACATGACTTCATTCTTTTGCTGTACCAGCTCGCGCCAGGTAATAATGGGCATCGCACCGCTTATTATATTAGAAGCCACATATCCTGCAATGGCAATAGGATCTTTAGCCGAAGAGAACGGCGGTGCATAAGTGTGCTCTGTTTCCATCAGATCGTAAACCGTCCCGCCCCGCTTAATAAGTCCGGCAATCTGATCGATACGTTTGTCCACTCCTTCATAACCAATGCACTGTGCACCATATAATTTTCCAGTAACAGGATGGAAAGTTAATTTTAAAGTCAGTGGCAACGCATCCGGATAATAGCCCGCATGAGAAGCAGAATGGGTTACAGAACTCTGATATTCCATCTCCCATTGCTTCAAGCGCTTAGCAGCAAGCCCTGTGGAGGCAACAGTCATATCAAAGACCTTGGCAATAGAAGTGCCAATAGCACCTTCATAAGAAACTTTATTGCCAAATACCATATTATCAGCCACGATACGTCCCTGGCGATTGGCCGGATTAGCCAGATAATTAAGCCATGGTTTTCCGGTCAGCGGATGCGGATATTCAATTGCATCCCCTACGGCATAGATATCTTTCTCAGAAGTTTCCAGATACTCATTTACCCAGATACCTCCGGCTTCTCCTATTTTTAATCCGGCATCTTTGGCCAAAGCAGTTGCCGGACGTACACCAATAGAAAGCAATACCATATCTGCCGAAATTGTCTTCCCACTTTTCAAGAAAACTGTAATACCTTGCTCTGTGCGCTGAAAATGGGTTACTCCTTCTTCCAAATAAAGTGAAACACCCTTCTGAGCCAGATGCTGATGAACAGGAGCGGCCATAGAGAAATCGATAGGTGCCATTACCTGATTACCCATTTCCACTACAGATACAGAGACTCCTGCATGATGCAGATTTTCTGCCATTTCCAATCCGATAAAACCTGCACCAACTACGACTGCACGTTTTACAGCATGTTCTGTGAGATAAGATTTAATACGGTCGGTATCTTCAACATTACGAAGGGTGAAGATTCCCTCTGAATCAATGCCTTCTAACGGTGGCCTGACCGGAGTAGCTCCCGGTGACAACAGAAGCTTATCATAAGTTTCTTCATATTCGCCTCCGTCAACCGTACGAACCGTAATGGTTTTATTCTGCGGATGAATGGCAATCACTTCATTCTCTACACGCACATCCACTCTGAAGCGCTGGCCGAAAGAAGCCGGCGTCTGCACCAGTAACTTCTCACGTTCGTCAATCACGCCACCGATATAATAAGGTAAACCGCAATTTGCATACGATATATACTTTCCCTTCTCTAATAAAAGGA
>OJOF01001640.1_pt1 | contig 16224 bp, 18 predicted proteins | sample 1598181 | NCBI WGS metagenome assembly OJOF01 (sample SAMN01915226, study PRJEB22387) | human gut metagenome | isolation source: stool | host: Homo sapiens | place: USA
GTTTATGCAAAGCGGACTCTGGGCACACAGATGAAGGCAACCGGTGAAGTTATGGCAATCGGCACCACCTTCGAAGAGGCAATCATGAAGGCAGTTCGTTCCACAGAACTGGGTGTAGACTCCATGAACATGAAAAAATATGAGAAAATGTCTCTGGATGAAATCATGGAGCATTTGCAGGTGGTTGACGATGAACGTGCATTCCAGCTGTATGAAGCATTAAAGCGCGGAAAAACCGTAGAAGAACTTCATGCACTGACCATGGTAGACTGCTGGTTCCTGAACAAGCTGTTGAATCTGGTAGAATTGGAACGGGAAATGGCCGCAAAGCCGCTGACCGAAGATCTCTATCTCCTTGCTAAACAGTATGGTTACCTGGACGAAACCATCGAACGTATTTCCGGAAAGAAGTGCCCGATGCACCGCCACGCCGTCTATAAGATGGTAGATACCTGTGCAGGGGAATTTAAAGCAGAAACACCTTATTTCTATTCCACCTATGATGAGGAAAACGAAGCCAAAGAGTTCATCGAACGGCAGCACAGCGACAAGAAAAAAATCATTGTATTCGGTTCCGGCCCGATTCGAATCGGACAGGGTATTGAGTTCGACTATTGTTCTGTACACTGTGTCTGGACACTGAAGGAGATGGGCTGTGAAGCAATCATCTGCAACAACAATCCGGAAACCGTTTCCACAGACTTCGACACCGGCGACCGCCTGTACTTTGACCCGCTGACAAAGGAAGACGTTGCAAATATCATCAATACCGAGCATCCTTACGGCGTTGTTGTACAGTTTGGCGGACAGACTGCAATCAAGCTGACACGTTATCTGGCAGATATGGGCGTGAATATTCTGGGTACATCCGCAGATGATATTGATGCTGCAGAAGACCGGGAACGTTTTGATGAAGTCCTGGAAAAGTGCGGTATTCCCAGACCTGCTGGTCTGACTGTCATGACAACAGAAGAAGCCCTGCATGCAGCAAATGAGCTGGGTTATCCGGTACTGATGCGTCCTTCTTATGTCCTGGGCGGACAGAATATGATCATTGCACATTCTGATAAGGACATCGAAGAATATATGGCAATCATCATCAGCCATATGATTGAAAACCCTGTCCTGATCGATAAATATATGATGGGTACAGAGGTAGAAGTCGATGCGATCTGCGATGGAACAGACTTCCTGATTCCTGGTATTATGGAGCATGTAGAGCGTGCCGGCGTACATTCCGGTGACTCTATCTCAATCTACCCGGCACAAAATCTCAGCCAGTCTGTGACAGATACCATTGTACGCTACACCGGACTTCTGGCAAAGGAACTGCACGCCGTTGGTCTGATTAACATTCAGTACGTTGTATACAACAACGAGGTTTATGTAATCGAAGTAAATCCTCGTTCTTCTCGTACAGTACCATATATCAGCAAGGTTACCGGCATTCCTATGGTTGATATTGCTACAAAGATTATGCTGGGTGAAACCCTCAAGAGCCTTGGCTATCAGCCTGGCCTGAATCCGAAGGGCAAATATGTTGCTGTAAAGGTACCGGTATTCAGCTTTGAAAAGCTCCAGGATGTAGACACTATGCTTGGCCCGGAAATGAAGTCAACCGGTGAGTGCCTGGGTATTGCAACCAATCTGGAAGATGCACTGCTCAAAGGCTTGATTGCAGCCGGATATGATCTGAAAAAAGAAGGCGGTGTACTCATCTCTGTACGAGATACCGATAAACAGGAAATCATTGCAATTGCAGACAAGTTTGCTCGCATGGGATTTGAATTGTACGGTACCAGCGGCACTGCGGCAGTACTCAATCACAATATGATTGCAACCAATCTGGTGAAAAAGATTTCCGATGGGGAACCGAATACCATTACACTCCTGGAAAGCGGAAAGATTCACTACATGATTTCCACTTCTGCCAAGGGACGCCTCCCGGCAAGAGACAGCGTAAAAATGCGCCGGAAATCTGTAGAACGTTCCATCTGCTGCCTGACTGCAATTGATACTGCAAAGGCACTGGCAAATGTATTGGAATCCGGACGTAGCATTGATGATGTTGAAATGGTAGATATCACAAAAATCTAAGTGATTTCTTCACTTTATCATCCATTCCAAATTTTTCATACACGCAACCGTGGCGGACGGGAAGATTTCCCGCCCGCCTTTTTTGTAAAGGAGATGTGTATTACTATGGCATATACCCAAATGCTGGCACCAGTTTTGGAAAAGCAGGCGCTTGCAAAAAATATCTACCGCATGGTGCTTTCCTGCCGTGCCATTGCAGAAGCCGCTGTTCCGGGACAGTTTGTTCATCTGCTTCCGGCCGGCTGCACACTGCGCCGTCCGATTTCCATTTGTGAGATTCACAAGGAAGCCGGCACACTTACGATTGTTTTCGAGGTAAAAGGTTCCGGAACAGATGTACTTGCCAATACACGTGTAGGGGAGAACTTAGATGTTTTAGGCCCTCTCGGACACGGCTTCTCCATTCTTCCGGAAGCCAGACACGTTGTACTGGTTGGCGGCGGAATCGGAAACCCTCCCATGCTTTCCCTGGCACAGGAATATGGTAGCCGTGCAACTGCAATCTGTGGTTATCGGAATGCTTCTATTGTTACATTGCAGCAAGATTTCCAGATGACCGGCGCAGAAACCATTCTCTGTACAGATGATGGCTCTGCCGGCCGCCACGCACTGGTTACAGAACCGCTGAAGGAAATCCTTTCTGTCGGAGAAACAGAAATAGTTTACGCCTGCGGCCCGCGACCGATGTTGAAATTTGTTGCAGCAGCAGCAAAAGAGGCTGGCGTTGCCTGTGAAGTTTCCATGGAAGAACGCATGGGCTGCGGAATTGGTGCATGCCTTGTATGCGCCTGCCAGCTGGAACGAGAAGGAAAATCTGTAATGGGACACGTCTGCAAAGATGGCCCGGTATTCCGTGCAGAGGAGGTTGTTTGGTAATGGCAAATTTAGCAGTAAATGTCGCCGGTGTTGCATTTAAGAATCCGATTATCCCGGCATCCGGCGTTTTCGGATACGGCAGAGAATATGAGCAGCTGTTTCCGCTGTCCAAGCTGGGCGGCATTGCAACAAAAGGAACCACAGGACAGCCGCGCCCCGGCAATCCGGCTCCCCGTATCGCAGAAACGCCCAGCGGCATGATCAACTCTGTTGGTCTGCAAAATCCGGGAATCGATGCATTTCTGGAGCGAGAGCTGCCAAATCTTTTGACAAAGGATACCGTCATCCTGGCAAACATTGCAGGTTCTACTATTGAAGAGTGTGTTTCTATTGCAGAAAAACTTGATGCAACTGACGTACACATGATCGAGCTGAATATTTCCTGCCCGAATGTAAAAAAAGGCGGTGCTGCATTTGGCGTTCATTGCGACAGTGCAGAGACGATTACCGCAGCTGTTCGAAAAGCCACCAGCAAGCCGTTGATCGTCAAACTGTCTCCCAATGTTACCAGCATTACTGATATCGCAAAGGCTGTTGAATCTGCCGGTGCAGATGCAGTTTCTCTGATCAACACACTTCTTGGCATGCGGATTCAGATTGAAACCCGGCGGCCAATCCTTCGAAACAATGTAGGCGGCATGTCCGGCCCTGCTGTATTCCCGTTGGCTGTACGAATGGTTTGGCAAACCGCAAATGCAGTTTCCATTCCCGTTATTGGAATGGGTGGTGTTTCCAGTGGTGCAGATGCAATTGAAATGATGATGGCAGGTGCCAGTGCCGTACAGGTTGGTGCAGCTATTTTCACAGACCCATATGCGCCGATCCGCATTATCGATGAAATGAATGCTTGGCTGGATGCACATCATATTGCATCGGTACAGGAAATTATCGGTACTGTACAGCCGTGGTAAGGAGTTTTCTGCTATGATTATTTTAGGTGTAGATTTTGGAGACACCCGAACCGGGCTTGCTGTTTGCGACAAATCTGAGCTTCTGGCTTCACCGGCAGGTGTTATTACAGAGCGCGACTTTGCGTTATGTATGAAAAAGGTTGCAGATGCTGCAAAAGAGCATCGTGCTGAAATGCTGGTGGTTGGCTATCCCAAAAACATGAACGGCACAATAGGCGAAAGAGCCGAACGGTGTCGGCTCTTTGCGGAAGGTTTAAAAGAATTGACTGGAGTTCCGGTTGAACTCTGGGATGAACGCTGTACAACGGTATCTGCCCATGCTTATCTCAATGTTACCAATACCAGGGGCAAAAAAAGAAAAGCAGTTGTAGATGCTGTTGCTGCAACGATCATTCTGGAAAGCTATCTGGGCTTTCGAAAAAATCAGCTTACCACATCAGAGAAGTGATATCATCCAGTACACACCCAGCTGCCTTTACCGCTTTTCCTGCATTCTTCTTGATATCATGCTTCTGTCTGGAAGTTGCCTTTGACATCATATAACAAACAGTTCCTACTGTAGCACCAACGGTAACGCCGCGCACAACAGATTTGATTGTCATGAAACATCTGCCTCCTTTCTGCACAGCCGCAAACTTACGGGTTCCTGCTGCAACTATAGTATAGGAGAAAAACGCAAATCTATCCCTGCGGATTATTTCCATCCCTGGAAAAGAAAGGAGAGGATTTTTCCTTTGAAACCACAATTGCATATTGTCTTAGTAGAGCCGCAAATTCCACAAAACACCGGAAATATTTCCCGCACCTGTGCTGTTACAGGCGCAAAATTACACTTGATTCAGCCAATGGGATTCACGGTAACAGATAAACATTTGAAACGTGCCGGTCTGGATTATTGGGACAAACTGGATATCACATATTACAATAATTTTGCTGATTTTTCCAATCAAAATCAGCAGGGGCTTTTCTACTTTTTTACAACGAAGGGGCGGCATATTCATAGTAATGTTTCTTATCCGCCGGATCAACCTATCTATTTGATATTCGGAAGGGAAGACAAGGGCCTCCCGGAAGACCTGTTATTTCAGCATCCTGACACCTGTGTGCGAATTCCTATGCGTCAAACCCTACGCAGCCTGAATTTGTCCAATTCTGTTGCTATTGCAGCCTATGAGGTGCTGCGGCAATGGAACTATCCAGATTTATCTACAGAAGGAAATCTGACACAATATTCCTGGGATACAGAATAAAAATGAAAAGCACAGAACTTTCTTAAAGGTTCTGTGCTTTTTGCATATAAAAACGGCAGGGGAGTCCTATTCCCCTTGATTTTCCTTCTCCCCCTCTTGTTTTTTCTTTTCAAAATGCGCTAGGGGAGAGCTGTCTGTTGCATTTTTTAAGATTTGATTGGACAAATGGGTATAGATCTCAGTTGTTGAAGTGCTGGCGTGCCCCAATACTTCCTTCAACGTTAACGCATCTACATTTCCATATTGGTACATAAGCGTAGCTGCCGTATGACGCAATTTATGCGTAGAATATCCCTGACCGCCTAAATCAGCCTGATTCAGCGCTGTTTCCACAATCTGCTGCACGCGTCGTTTGCTGATTCTGGTATGTCGCTTGCTCAGAAAAACGGCATCTTCTGCGGAACCTTCCGGTAATTCCCGTACTTGCAAATAGGCATTTAGGGCAGAGATACAGGCATCATTTAAATATACCATACGTTCTTTGCTTCCTTTGCCTAAAACACGCATTTTTGCTTCTTTAAAATTGATATCCGATAAGTTAAGACCGACTAACTCGCTCAATCTTACACCGCAATTCAAGAAAATTGTTAAAATGCAATAATCCCGTTCTGGATATGCAGTATCTAAAGATTGCAGCAAATGTTGACTTTCTTCCAATGTCAGATACCGCGGCAGTGTTTTTTTTGGCGATGGGAGTTCCAAGCGCTCCGTAGGATCATGGGAAATGAGATTCTGATGATGGCAAAGATACCCAAAGAAGCTGCGCAGCGCCGAAACCTTGCGTCCACGGGCGCGATCATGATTTTCACGTTCTTCTGTAACATAATAGAGATAATTATACAAATCCTGGAGCGTTACAGATTCTAGCTCCGATATCTGCATATCCTTGATTGGAATTTCATGCAAATTATCTGTATTCTGATACTGTGAATCCCGCATCATGCGCAGATATTTGAGAAACATGCGGATATCTAAATAGTATTCCTGAACAGTGCGGCTGGAAAGTGATTTTGTCACTGTAATATACAAAATATAATCCAGAAAAAAGTCAGGGCACTGCGTACGATCAATTTCCATATTTACCCCTTCCCCGGATGAGCTTCGCTTCTAATTGCGCCAAATTTGTATTTGGTGTAATTAGAAAAGTTTTCATTTTTGCCCTCACCCAGCAAACTAACGCAATTATACCACATTTTTCGGATTTTTTCAAGTGCAGGGATTTTCACGCGGAAAAGTTTCATAGTCACGTAACAAAATTCTTCGAACATCTGCGGAGAATTGTTTGAACGCCTGGAACCGTTCTAGAGCAAGACAAAGTTCCAAGCAGTCTACGGCATCGATACGACGATACCGCACATTCTGTTGCAGCTGCTGCACGTCTTGTTCCAAGTATATATATCGATTCCATAAGTACTGATACAGCATCTCAATTTCTTTTTGTCTCATGTATACACCTACAAATATTGCTGGATATCGTCCAGACTATCCAGCCACAAGCAAACCGTATAATCTCCTTTGTACGCCTGTGGATGATCTTTCAACCAGTCGAGCATCTCCGGTTTGCAATCGTCCAGTAAAACCCTTGTACGGCGATTCAGACCTTGTGAAGCATAAAACATATGCTTGCCCAGATCAGAAACAGACTTTTCAAGGGCTTTGCTGATGTACTTTGTTACATACTTACACGCTCCGTCATGACTCGCGATGGGTTCAAGATCGCACCAGCCGAAAACATTCTGATATTTTTCCCAGCTGTAAACCGCTTGCCCCTTGCGCACTTTTTTCGCTATGTATGCCGACATCTGATCACCAATTACAAACCGGTGCAGATGTTCCACCGGCAGCCCTTGCAAAAATCCGTGTACGTGCCAGTTCTCACGGTCATTATGCAATTCCGGCACAATCAGATACTTAATACTTGTATTCTTTAGTCGATTGTAATTTCGAATCATCTGCGAAAGCTTTTTTCTGTAACCGTCAAGATCAGCACGATCTTGTTTTTGTGCGTCAATTGTACCTGTAAAGAACCAATCCCAGGAATTACAGTAAGCAAGCTCATAAATGGTAGACCTTGCCCGGTATACATTTTTCGCCAGCTTGCAAACATTGCCTTCCGCATCTGATTCCACTACATCCCCGGCCGTATCTATGACATCCCCCGGCAGCATCTCCGGTTCTTCTACACCAGCATTCCGGAGAGTCGGCATATATACCAGCTTGTATTTCATGTGTACCCCGTCTGTATACTCCGAAATGATCAACCTGTTTGTGCTGTATAGATGCCCTTGTGTCTTCTGATACGCTGACCTTGTATCCACAGATTTCACCCCCTGAAATACAAAAGTACCGCTTTATGAGGATATAGTCAAGTAAGGGGACGGCTTCGCCGCCCCTCTGACCGCCTCTACCCTGCCATGTTCCGCCCGTTCCTGCCATCCTACAAGCTGCCGCACCAGCCAACAGAAAAACTCTTAAGAGTTTTTACCGTTGACAGCTGCTAGCCTGTCCCCGTGGCGTTTTTATCGGTGCAAGCCGGAAAGCAAGAACAAAACGAAGAATGCAACCGGAATGAAAAAAAGAACTTTGCGCAGCCGACCAGGAGCACGCCGGGAAGGCTGCATCTCCAGTTCCAAACGCCGGAACTCTCGCCCGACCAAAACAACATGCAAATAATTATCAAACATTTGCAAATCACCATCTGTCATATCTGACAGCATTTTTTTCCGCTGCGCCAATCACGATAAACAGCAGCTGCGGAACGCCAATAATCGCCGGAATTTTCCGCCATAAAAACACCCCCTGTTATTTAATACGTTTGTTCCGTGCCTGGTTGGCGGTGTCGGTCACTGTGCCACTATCGGGCACAGTTCCCGACACCGTCAGCCCGTCACGGTCAAACGTGTTATACAGCCGGGTATATTTTTTGCGGCAAAAAATCCAATGTGTAGCAATGCGCTCTCGGCCGTTTGCGTAGAATTGATTACTACAGAACATGAAATCAGGAAGCCAGCCTAAAAGTAAATGCGTTGTATGTGTTGCATTTTTAATGTTTACATGCTGATGCTGATATTCAATGTTTGCCCGGATACGGCGGTCAAGATTGGCATAGGACTGTGTAATTAAAACGAAATTCGTTTTATAGTGTCGGTGCATACTGAAAAATATGTTCCAATCCATCCGGCCTTTCTCCGACCAATTCCGGGAATCAAACAGGACTTGCGCTTCATCAATCACAAACAACAGCTGTATTTTATCTGTAAGATGCTGTTCCGCAAGGCGCTTTACGTTGTCCACGTCTAGAAACCAAGTAAAATCATGATAAATGTAATAAGGGTTGTCCTTGTAACCGTCTAACATGATATTACTGCAAACATAGGCTTTACCCTTTACATGGGCGTAGATCAGACTGACCGCATGCAGGCTCTTCCCACTTCCGGGAAATCCTGTATATACACTAATCATAGTAACCTCCTTGTACAAAATCACGAAAAACACGTGCTGCTGCTGCGCTTCTGAATAAGCAACTTGCACAAAATCAATCAATTGCCTTAATCCAGCGAAGAATAATAGAATAAATGTAATAAACCGCAAGACATGACAAAAACGAACCAAGAGCCATAAACAAGAACTTGACCGGGAAAAAATAATTGATATATCCAATATATTTCGATATTTCGCCGTATTGCAACTGATCAATAAAATTAGAAAACGGGTCAAGCGGAAGATAAGAACAAATCTTTGCCCAAAAGCTATCAAATAATTCGTTCATCCAATCCAGCATATTATCTACCTCCGTGAATCAATTTAACAGAAACAAGACAAAGACCTATAACAATTCCAGCAGATTCCAAAACGCGAAGCATAGTAAACCACTTCGAAAACTTTTCATCTCCTAAATCAACTATAACTTTGTAATCTTTTACAGCCGAACCGTCAAAAGATTTCTTGTTAGCAAAAAATTTTCCTACAGGAATTTCTATTTGTGGCGCTACAGGGTCAGCACAAAAAGAAGAAATTACCGCATAAATATCCCATGGCAAACAAAATGGAAAATATTCGAACAACGGAATTTCAAACTTTGAATTAGATTTTTTATCATACCTCGGAAGATATGGTTCTGACTTCGTAGCCGTTTCTGCATCAGGGACAGAAAGATCTTTAGCCAGCGGAACAGGCTTTACATATTCTGCCGGAGTATCAGAAGTTGCAATTTCTCCGGTTCTGGAATCCGTCAAAACATATGGTACAGTATCAGTTGCATCCATGACATCAGAAGCGGAAATGTCACCAGTACGAACACCATCAATAACGTCATGCCATGTCAAAGAAGGGTTCCCGGTTTTCGTCTGTAATTTAGAAAGTGCAGAGCCAAAGTCAATTACATCAGGATGATCTAATTGATATGCATCCAGATTTGATAAAGAATCATATACATCCTTTGCAGCTGGTACAACTATTTTTCGATCAATATCAGCTGAAATTGAAGGAGAATTACAAAGCGTAGAATACATTTCATTAAGTAAAGAAGCTGATACACCATAAGGACCATTAAAAGCACCGGAAAAATGATTTAAAGCCGTAAGACAAATACCTAAATCACCTGAATAACCTATTTCAGCAATATATAAACCAGGGTATTTTGTATCTCCCCAACTACTATAACGCGAGAAATTAGAAATAGTCCCAGAAAAAGAACCGTTCGAAGTCTGACAAGAAATAGTATAAGGTTCCGTAGATAAAGACAAAATATAAAAAGTACCAGAAGAAGAACCAAAAAAACAAACCGGGCGCATAACGGAAGAAGAAAAAGAACAAGAACTAGCCTGATAAGTTGTACCTTTAAAAGAAAAAGAAACAGAACCAACAGCAGAAATATTAGAAGAAGTATAATAAATATGTCTATTTGTATCAAGAGAACCGTATTTATCAAAAGCATTTTCAACAATATTATAAATTTCCGACTGTGCCGCAATCCATTCTGCAACCCATGCGCCCAGCTGCTCCATGTAAAGCCAAGCATTTAAAAGAAACCAAGATTTTGAAATGCCAGCTGAAACAGCTTTACTTGTAACAAAATCCACGCAGGAAGAAACGTCAGAAGAATCTGAATCAACTGCGATTCCGTACCAGATCAGAACAACACAGACAACAGAAGCAATTGTCATTCCGGCAACTACAGCAGTACCGGCCGCATGTGTTTCTATAGCTATTCGATTACCGCGAGAAATCGGCATAAAAACGCAGCCAATAACCAAAATAACAACGCTACACAAAACAGCAAGACAACGTTTCATGCAATGCATCAAAACACCCCCAAAAACAAAAACGGCGGAAAGCACCCACCTTCCGCCGCAAAGAGTATAGATCAGATAAAAAATATTAGCCGGAACTTGACTTCTTCGTTACCTTTTTGACAACGGCAATACCAATACCAACAACCAGCATTGCGCCCATGATCGGAAGCACAATTGGAAGAACGTCAGTGATAGTTCCCATGATATCACCTGCAACAGATGATGCACTTGACTTCAACTGTGTCCGAACGTCAGGCGAAGCAGCTGAACCAGGCTCTTCAGCGAAGGCTACAACCGGAGCAAGCGCCGTCATACCAGTAACAACAGCTGTAGTACAAATGTACTTAACACCTGTCTTATGCTGATTCACAAATGATTTGACCTTGTTAAACATAACAAATACCCTCCTTTTAGAATTCCCCCTGCACATCTGCACAGGATTTGAAAATAGATTTTATACCACGTATGGCCATCCCTATGATAGCAGCAAATGACGTGATCCCAAAGCCTAAAGAGAAACATTCACCAAAAAGTCCTGCAAAGTCAATCGTCATTTAAACCACCCCCAAAAGAAACAGCCTACGCAAGTACCAATTAAAATAAAGATTGCCGCAAGTATCCATTGCACTGCTTGCAGTTCTTCCGGACTCATGACACGATTTCAGCTTGCAACATTCCATAAGATTCAGAAAGGCCAAGCTGCTGAATGGAAACAATTGCACCATGAAGATCACATTGTACATCAAGCATCATTCCAGGCTGAAACCGCGTATTTCTTACAGTCTGAACTGCAAGTTCCATTTGTGCCGGATTTTCTTTATTCGGCCGCTGAAAAATCAAATGGCTATAATCAACACGTTCATACTGATTTGTCTGCTTGTTCAACTGATTAAAAGAACCTGACGTTAAAACTACACATTTCATAAATATACCTCCTTAAAAATAATTGAAGCATAAAGCCCACAATATGTAAACTTCATGCCTACATTATATCATAATAGCCTACATTTTGCAAGTATGAAAATTTACAAATTGTAGGCGATAAATTTGTACAAAATGATATAATGGATAGTAATAAAAAACCAAAAAGGAAGTAAAAAAATGTACGTAGAAACATTTGCACAAAAACTTGCACAAGCAAGAAAAGATGCTGGATATACACAAAGGCAGGTAGCAGAAATTTTAATGATCAGCAAAAGCACAATTGCAAGCTATGAAATTGGAAGAACTCAACCAGACATAGAAACTTTAGGAAAATTAGCTGACTTCTACGAAGTATCAGCAGATTGGCTCATTGGAACAAAAGGGGTAAAATCATGAAATACATCATCCTAATATCTATTATTGTAATTGTCATTATCATTATCATATTTGCAGCAGTCGCTATGAAATTTGGCCAGCAAAATCAAGCTAAACCAACAGAATATAAGAAGAAATACTTGCTGACCAAAAATGAATATAGCTTCTACCAGAAGATCAAGCCCATTGTACAAGAAAAAAATCTAAGAATATTATGCAAAATCAGACTGGCCGATCTTATAGAACCAGCAGTAAACAAGAATCAAAAAGAATGGTATGCAGCATTTAACCGTATAAAATCAAAACACATTGATTTTGCAATTGCTACAGATGATATGAAGGTAATTGCATTGATCGAATTGCAAGACGGGACACATCAGAAATCAGACAGAAAAGAACGAGATGCATTTGTAAATACATCTGTGGCAAACGCAGGATATACGCTATTATCCGTCTACAACAATGCAGACGGATTAAAGCAACTGGAAGAATTTTTAAATAACAATCAATAACACAAAAAAGCCACTCCCCTAAAGGAAGTGGCTTTACTGTTAAGCAGTTACAAATTTGTATTTGGTGTAATTAGAAAAGTTTTCATTTTTGCCCTCACCCAGCAAACTAACGCAATTATACCACATTTTTCGGATTTTTTCAAGTGCAGGGATTTTCACGCGGAAAAGTTTCATAGTCACGTAACAAAATTCTTCGAACATCTGCGGAGAATTGTTTGAACGCCTGGAACCGTTCTAGAGCAAGACAAAGTTCCAAGCAGTCTACGGCATCGATACGACGATACCGCACATTCTGTTGCAGCTGCTGCACGTCTTGTTCCAAGTATATATATCGATTCCATAAGTACTGATACAGCATCTCAATTTCTTTTTGTCTCATGTATACACCTACAAATATTGCTGGATATCGTCCAGACTATCCAGCCACAAGCAAACCGTATAATCTCCTTTGTACGCCTGTGGATGATCTTTCAACCAGTCGAGCATCTCCGGTTTGCAATCGTCCAGTAAAACCCTTGTACGGCGATTCAGACCTTGTGAAGCATAAAACATATGCTTGCCCAGATCAGAAACAGACTTTTCAAGGGCTTTGCTGATGTACTTTGTTACATACTTACACGCTCCGTCATGACTCGCGATGGGTTCAAGATCGCACCAGCCGAAAACATTCTGATATTTTTCCCAGCTGTAAACCGCTTGCCCCTTGCGCACTTTTTTCGCTATGTATGCCGACATCTGATCACCAATTACAAACCGGTGCAGATGTTCCACCGGCAGCCCTTGCAAAAATCCGTGTACGTGCCAGTTCTCACGGTCATTATGCAATTCCGGCACAATCAGATACTTAATACTTGTATTCTTTAGTCGATTGTAATTTCGAATCATCTGCGAAAGCTTTTTTCTGTAACCGTCAAGATCAGCACGATCTTGTTTTTGTGCGTCAATTGTACCTGTAAAGAACCAATCCCAGGAATTACAGTAAGCAAGCTCATAAATGGTAGACCTTGCCCGGTATACATTTTTCGCCAGCTTGCAAACATTGCCTTCCGCATCTGATTCCACTACATCCCCGGCCGTATCTATGACATCCCCCGGCAGCATCTCCGGTTCTTCTACACCAGCATTCCGGAGAGTCGGCATATATACCAGCTTGTATTTCATGTGTACCCCGTCTGTATACTCCGAAATGATCAACCTGTTTGTGCTGTATAGATGCCCTTGTGTCTTCTGATACGCTGACCTTGTATCCACAGATTTCACCCCCTGAAATACAAAAGTACCGCTTTATGAGGATATAGTCAAGTAAGGGGACGGCTTCGCCGCCCCTCTGACCGCCTCTACCCTGCCATGTTCCGCCCGTTCCTGCCATCCTACAAGCTGCCGCACCAGCCAACAGAAAAACTCTTAAGAGTTTTTACCGTTGACAGCTGCTAGCCTGTCCCCGTGGCGTTTTTATCGGTGCAAGCCGGAAAGCAAGAACAAAACGAAGAATGCAACCGGAATGAAAAAAAGAACTTTGCGCAGCCGACCAGGAGCACGCCGGGAAGGCTGCATCTCCAGTTCCAAACGCCGGAACTCTCGCCCGACCAAAACAACATGCAAATAATTATCAAACATTTGCAAATCACCATCTGTCATATCTGACAGCATTTTTTTCCGCTGCGCCAATCACGATAAACAGCAGCTGCGGAACGCCAATAATCGCCGGAATTTTCCGCCATAAAAACACCCCCTGTTATTTAATACGTTTGTTCCGTGCCTGGTTGGCGGTGTCGGTCACTGTGCCACTATCGGGCACAGTTCCCGACACCGTCAGCCCGTCACGGTCAAACGTGTTATACAGCCGGGTATATTTTTTGCGGCAAAAAATCCAATGTGTAGCAATGCGCTCTCGGCCGTTTGCGTAGAATTGATTACTACAGAACATGAAATCAGGAAGCCAGCCTAAAAGTAAATGCGTTGTATGTGTTGCATTTTTAATGTTTACATGCTGATGCTGATATTCAATGTTTGCCCGGATACGGCGGTCAAGATTGGCATAGGACTGTGTAATTAAAACGAAATTCGTTTTATAGTGTCGGTGCATACTGAAAAATATGTTCCAATCCATCCGGCCTTTCTCCGACCAATTCCGGGAATCAAACAGGACTTGCGCTTCATCAATCACAAACAACAGCTGTATTTTATCTGTAAGATGCTGTTCCGCAAGGCGCTTTACGTTGTCCACGTCTAGAAACCAAGTAAAATCATGATAAATGTAATAAGGGTTGTCCTTGTAACCGTCTAACATGATATTACTGCAAACATAGGCTTTACCCTTTACATGGGCGTAGATCAGACTGACCGCATGCAGGCTCTTCCCACTTCCGGGAAATCCTGTATATACACTAATCATAGTAACCTCCTTGTACAAAATCACGAAAAACATGTGCTGCTGCTGCGCATCTGACTAAGCAACTTGCACAAAATCAATCAATTGCTTTAATCCAACGCAAGACAACAGAAGTTGTATAATAAAGCGCCAGACAGGAAAGAAAAGCCCCAAAAGAATACAAAAGAAATTTTACAGGAAAAAAATAATTGATATATCCTAAATATTGCGAAATAGTACCGTATTTTAACTGATAAATATACTCTGTGAAAGGATCACCGGGAAGAAAATCTAAAATCTTATCCCAGAATTTTTCTACAAGAGAATCCATCCAATCAATAATAGAATCCATATCAACGCCCCCCGTGAATCAAATGTACAGAAATCAAGACAAGACCAATAATAATCCCGGCAGATTCCAGCAAACGCAAAGCGGAAAACCATTTAGAGAATTTTTCATCACCAAGATCAAGCGTTTCCGTATAATTCGCAACCGCTGACCCGTCAAAAGATTTTTTATTCGCAAAAAATTTCCCAATTGGAATTTCTATTTGTGGTGCTACAGGATCAGCTGCAAAAGAAGATAATACCTGATAAATATCCCAAGGCAAACAAAACGGAAAATACTGAAACAATGGAAGCCGATATCTCGCCATATCCGGATCCCATGTTTTGCCCTGTATCGCATATGTAGCAGCACTCGTAAGATCAGCCGGAACAGTTAATTCTTTGGTTAATGCAACAGGCTTCACGCCAGCTGCATCTGCTGCAACTCCGAGATCTGTAACAACAACGCCAGTTGTAGTATCTGCAACAACATATGGCGTAACTTTCGCATCTGCAAATACATCCTGCATAGCAACGTCACCAGCTGCGACAGATGCGGCCAATTCATCAACCGAACTAACTCCAGCACCATCAAGAGCCGCTTTTACATCGGGCGCACCATCAGCCGTTTTTACATCAAGCCGAATCCCAGTTGAAGTTTTATTCTGCCGTGCGAGTTCCTGCGCTGCTGGATATGTATACACAGGGCCTACAAAACTATCACCAACAGTATAATTATTATAATCAATAGAACCGACATAATTCGAAAATGACATATCAGACATAACTAAATTAACATCCATAGCAGATAAAACAGACAATACATTTTCAACATATTTATCATTTACTCGATTATATCCAACAGAAGAAGAAAGCCTATATTTACCAGGAAAAGGAAGACTAGAAGCACCACCAGTAGAACCCAAAATACCATAATGACACCAGAAATACGATTTAACAGTCACCGATGAATAAACTAAACCATCAACGTTAGTATAAACAAAATATAAGCCATCTGAACAATACAAAATATATTTATGAGACGCTGAAAACTGATCAGCAGTAACATTAGAATCAGCAATAAAAGGATCAAACCAACCATAAGAACCATCGGAAGAATGTACAGGAGATGAACTTGACGCTAAACCATTAAGCAAAATATAATCAATATTAACAGATGTACCATCAGAAGAAAAAAGAAAACCAGTATTACCACTAGAAGCACCACTCGAGCCGACATCCCCGACAGCATCATAACTTTCTGACCAGCTGTCAACAAGATCATCA
>OJOF01001655.1_pt1 | contig 16134 bp, 15 predicted proteins | sample 1598181 | NCBI WGS metagenome assembly OJOF01 (sample SAMN01915226, study PRJEB22387) | human gut metagenome | isolation source: stool | host: Homo sapiens | place: USA
TGCCGATCTCCATGCCCGTGAGCGAGATCACGGCGGTCTGGAAGTTCAGCAGCGCTTCGAGGCGGCCCTGCGAAATCTCGGCCTGATAGGGCGTATAGGAGGTGTACCACGCGGGATTCTCGAAGACGTTGCGCGTGACGGCGGCGGGAACCGCGCAGGGGTAGTAGCCCATGCCGATGAACGACCGCAGGCAGCGGTTGCGCTCGGCCAGAGCGCGGATGTGGCCTGCGAATTCGTACTCGCTCATGCCCTCTGCGGGCAGCGCGAGCGGTTTCTTGAGCCGGATGGAGTGCGGAATGACCTGCGAGATCAGCTCGTCGACCGACTTGACGCCGATCGTTTCGAGCATGGCTTTAAGCTCCTTTTCGTTGCTGACGCCGATGTGGCGTTCGGAAAATTTGTCGAACATATCTGTTAGTTGTATGAAGTTATGGGGACTTGGCGCCGCGGTGCGGCGGAATTATCGTTTCGGGGCCGGGTCGGAACCGGGTGGTCGTTTATTGTCTTGCATGGTTTGCGTCCGGATGACGCCGGGGCGTGCGGACGATTCTCAATATTGAAAACTGCTGCCGCCGATGAATTCGCGCAGGATCGAGGTGGGCGGAATCTCGTCGGGCGGGATGGGGATGAAGTTGTCGAGGAACTTCAGCATGCGGCGCGCTTCGTCGTATTCGGGCACCGTGTCGGGCACTTCGCGGAGGATTTTCTCAGCGAAGGGGCGCAGGACCGAAATCTCGTAGAAGAGCGACGAGTTGAGCATGACGTCGGCGTTCTCCTGATAGGGGAAGATGTGCTTCTCCTCGCCGCGGCGGACCGAGGCCCAGCGCGAGAGCGTGGCCAGCGCGTCGGCGCCCCGCTGCCGGTAGTCGCGCGTCAGGCGGCGCAGCAGGCGGTTGTCGGTGGTGGCGATGCGCGAGAGGTTGTCCATGGCCACCGACGTGAAGCAGGAGATGTAGATGCGGAACTTCTGCTCTTCGGGAACGCCCGGCGTGAGACGGGGATTGAGTCCGTGGATGCCCTCGACGATCAGGATCGAACGTTCGTCGAGCGTCAGCGGGTCGTTGTGCTGCATGCGGCGTCCCGTGATGAAGTTGTAGCGCGGAATATCGACGCTCTCGCCGCGCATCAGGCGGCGGAGGTGGTCGTTGAACAGTTCGAGGTCGATGGCTTCGAGCGCTTCGTAGTCATACTCGCCGTCGGCGTCCTTCGGGGTCTTTTCGCGGTCCACGAAGTAGTCGTCGAGCGAGATCAGCACCGGTTTCAGCCCCAGCACGCCCAGCTGGATGCCCAGCCGCTTGGCCGAGGTGGTCTTGCCGCTCGACGAGGGACCGGAGATCAGCACGATGCGCACGCCGCGCGAGAGGTTGGCGTCGTAGATGGTGTCGGCGACCCATGCGAATTTGCGTTCGTGGAACGCTTCGGCGAGTTTTATCATGCCGCCGGCGTCGCCCGCGAGCACCTTCGAATTGACGTCGCCCACGGTGGGGACGCCCATGATCCGGACCCATGACTGGTACTCCTGAAAAATGCCGAACATCTTCTCCTGCTGGACGTTCTTGTTGAGCACGCCGGGGTTCGTCCGCAGGGGCAGGGCCAGATAGAAGCCCTTGTAGTAGGGTTCGATGCAGAAGCGGTCGATGTAGCCCGTCGAGGGGGCCAGCGCGCCGTAGAAGTAGCCGGCCGTGCCGTCCAGCGTGTATAGGTCGCTGTAGAGCCGCGGACGGGTATCGAGCAGCGCCGTCTTGTCGTCGAAGCCCTGTTCGGCGTAGATGGCGCGGAGTTCGCTCGTGAGCACCTTGGTGCGTTCGATGGGAAGGTTCTGCGCCACCACTTCGCGCATGTGTCCTTCGAGCGCCGCGGCCTGTTCGTGGGTGAATTCGTCGAGCCCTTCAAGCTCGCAGTAGAACCCGCTCTGGCCCATCGAGTGGCGGATATGGAGCGTATGTCCCGGAAAGAGCGTGCGCGCGGCCTTCTGGAGAATGAACCACGAGGTGCGCTGGTAGACGCGGATGCCCGCGAAGTCGGTGATGTCCACGAAGCGGACCGTCACCGGGGTATATATTTTGTAGTTGAGCTCCTTGATGCGGTTGTTCACGAACGCCGCGAGGAACGGGTAGCGTCCCGGCGTCAGCCGTGCGGCCACGTCGGAGAGCGGGGTGCCCATCGCCACCCGGATCGGACCTCCGAGGTTGTCGCATATGACTTTGATGCTGTCTGCCATAAGTTTTTCTGCTGAATGAAGTGTAAAGATATGAATTATTTGTAACTTTGACAAACTCAAAATCGATATTATGGAAAGAATACTCCGCACGGTTCTGATCGTCACGGCGGCGATCGCGGCGGCCTGCGCCCCCCGCGAGCGGACGCTCGTTTTGCTGTCGACGAACGACATGCACGCCAAAATCCAGCACTTTCCGCGTCTGGCGGCGGCCGTCGAGGCGTGCCGCGACACGGCGCAGCTGGTGGTGCTGGTCGACGCCGGCGACCGCTGGACGGGAAACGCCTACGTAGACCGGGCGGCGACGCCGGGGATGCCGATGATCGCGCTGATGAACGGGCTGGGGTATGACGTGGCGACGCTCGGCAACCACGAATTCGACCACGGGCAGGCGTTTCTGGGACGGATGATAGACAGCATGGATTTCGAGGTGGTGTGCGCCAATGTAGTGAGCGACACCTGCTCCTTTCCCCCGCTGCCGCCTTACACGGTGCTCGAAGAGGGCGGACTCCGCATCGGATTCGTCGGCGTGGTGACCAACTACGAGGGGCCGGGGCATCCGGCGGGCAATGCGTCGAGCTTCGCGGGGCTGACCTTTCCCGATCCGCAGCGGATGGCGCTGAAATACGCCGCCGAGCTGCGCCCCAAGTGCGACGTGCTGGTGCTCGTTTCGCACATGGGCGACGACCGCGACCGGGAACTGCTCGCCGGGGGCGCTTCGCAGTACGACGTGGTGATCGGCGGGCACACGCACGAGGAGGTCGATACGCTGATCGGCGGCACGCTGCTCACGCAGACGGGGAAGGACCTGCGGAACATAGGCGTCACGACGATACGCATGAAGGGCAAGAAGGTCGCCGGCGTGGATTTCCGGCTCGTGCCGCTGGCCGGTTACGAGCCTGATCCTGTTTTCCAGAAGCAGGTGGACGCCTGTTACGCCAATCCGGAGCTGAACAGACCGATGGGCGGGTTCGGGAACGCCGCGAACAAGTGGGGGCTGGCGAACTGGATGGCCGGGGCGGTGGCCGACGGGATCGACGCCGAGATCGGATTCTACCATATCGGGGGCGTGCGGCTCGACTCGATTCCCGCGGGCGGCGTGAGCGCGGCGCAGGTATACGGGCTGGAGCCGTTCGGGACGCTGGTGGCCGAGATGAAGATGACGCCGGCGGATATGCGGCGGATGATCGTTTCGAAATACAACGATCCGGTGAACGTCAAGGAGGCGCACCGCATCGACCTGATTTCGACAACGCCCTATGTGATCGTTACCGATCAGGCGGACAATGCGCTCGACGTGGAGTTCCCCAAGCTGCGCGAAGGGAAGGTCTACACGGTCGCCGTCAGCGATTACGTCTACAAGAATTACAACGACCTGAATTACACCGACGGCAAGATTACCGAAGAGGATGTGACCGGGATTCTGCTCGAAGAGCTGGAGGAGGACTCTCCGCTCCGGATCGACAACACGCCGCGGCAGCGGGTGCGGCGGAAGTAGGCCTGCGGACGGGACGGTCTGCGTCCGGACGGAACAGTGGTTTGTGACCGCGGGCCTGCGACGGGCGGGAAAAGCATTTGCGGCGGTGTCCCGGCTGCGCGACCGGTCGGCCGGAAAGTGTGCGGGCGCGGCGGCGGAGTCGTCCGGGGCGTACCCGCGGCCGGGAGGTGTAAAAAACTGTCGGCAAGCGATTTTTTGCGCTCAATCTTTCATTTTTTCAGTTGAAAAGAGTATCTTTGCACTCCCCGTATGCGCACACGAGGCGCGGATGAGGGGCTATGAATTTCATTATTAATCATTTAACGAGCGATTGTATCGCACAAAGTATTTCCGTTATGGAAGAAACGAAAACTGTAGTCGCAAACGAGAATTTCGACTGGAACGCATTTGAAAACGATCTGGGTGTCTATTCGCAGCCCAAGGAGGAGATTGCCGAAGCGTATGACAAGACGCTTTCGAACGTCAATGTCGGCGAAGTCGTGGAAGGTACCGTAACCGGCATAACCAAGCGTGAGGTTCTTGTGAACATCGGCTACAAAAGCGAGGGCGTCATCCCCGTTTCCGAGTTCCGTTACAACCCCGATCTGGCGGTGGGCGACAAAATCGAAGTGTATGTCGAGTCGGCCGAGGACAAGAACGGCCAGCTGGCCCTTTCGCACAAGAAGGCCCGTCAGCTCAAGTCGTGGGACCGTGTGAACGAGGCCCTCGAAAAGGACGAAATCATCAAGGGTTACATCAAGTGCCGCACCAAGGGCGGTATGATCGTAGACGTATTCGGCATCGAGGCGTTCTTGCCCGGTTCGCAGATCGACGTGAAGCCGATCCGCGACTACGACGTATACGTGGACAAGACCATGGAATTCAAGGTCGTCAAGATCAATCAGGAGTTCCGCAACGTGGTCGTTTCGCACAAGGCGCTCATCGAGGCCGAGCTTGAGGCCCAGAAGCAGGTCATCATGTCGAAACTCGAAAAGGGCCAGATTCTCGAAGGTACCGTCAAGAACATCACTTCGTACGGCGTATTCGTCGATCTGGGCGGTGTGGACGGTCTGATCCACATCACGGACCTTTCGTGGGGCCGCGTGAACCATCCCGAAGAAATCGTGGCGCTCGACCAGAAGATTCAGGTCGTGATCCTCGACTTCGACGATGCCAAGAAGCGTATCGCACTGGGTCTGAAGCAGCTTACGGCTCATCCGTGGGAGGCGCTCGACCAGAACCTCAAGGTCGGCGACAAGGTCAAGGGCCGCGTGGTCGTGATGGCCGACTACGGTGCATTCGTGGAGATCGCCCCCGGTGTTGAGGGACTGATCCACGTGTCGGAGATGTCGTGGAGCCAGCACCTGCGTTCGGCGCAGGAGTTCATGAAGGTCGGCGACGAAGTCGAGGCTGTCATCCTGACGCTCGACCGCGAGGAGCGCAAGATGTCGCTGGGCATCAAGCAGCTTACGCCCGATCCCTGGGAAAATATCGAAACCAAGTATCCCGTCGGCACGAAGTGCACGGCCAAGGTGCGCAACTTTACCAACTTCGGTATCTTCGTCGAGATCGAGGAGGGTATCGACGGCCTGATCCACATTTCCGACCTGAGCTGGACGAAGAAGGTAAAGCACCCCGGCGAATTCACGTCGGTGGGCGCTGATATCGACGTCGTGGTGCTCGAGATCGACAAGGAGAACCGCCGTCTGTCGCTGGGCCACAAGCAGCTCGAGGAGAACCCCTGGAACGAGTTCGAGAACCAGTTCTCGGTAGACAGCATCCACGAGGGTACGATCACCGAGATGACCGACAAGGGCGCAGTCGTCGCACTGGGCGAGAACGTGGAGGGCTTCTGCCCCGCACGCCAGCTCACCAAAGAGGACGGCACGACGCCGAAGGTGGGCGACAAGCTCGACTTCAAGGTGCTCGAGTTCTCGAAGGCTACCAAGCGTATCACCCTTTCGCACCTGCGTACGTACGAGGAGGCCAAGCGTGCCGAAGTGGCAGCCGAGAAGGCTGAGAAGCGTGCCGCCGCCGATGCTACGAAGTCGACCGTGAAGAAGATCAACGCTTCGGTCGAGAAGACGACGCTGGGCGACATCGCAGGTCTGGCCGCGCTGAAGAGCGCCATGGAGGCTGCCGAGGCGAAGAACGCCAAGAAGGCTGCCAAGGAAGAGAAGGCCGAGGAGTAATCCCCGTACGGAGGGACGGTGCAGCCGTCCGCCGATATATCGAAAGAACCGCAGGCGTAACGCCTGCGGTTCTTTTTTTGTGGGCGCGTTTGTGGGCGCAGGGGAAGGAGGGGCAGTTGGTCGCGGTTGGGAAAAGGATTGCGGGGCGGGGTGCGGGTAGACCTGGGCGAAGGATAGGCCGGGAGCGGTGAAGGACTGCGGCGGGTTGAGGCGGAGGACAGGGCTTTTCGCCCAACTCCGGGAAAGTTTGCCGCCGATTTCTTGGACGCGTGGCGATAACTCCGTATATTTCGGGTCGGATCGTAAAATATAATCAGGAACTAAATATAATCAAGAACGGATACCGCGCCTTATGAAAAAGCTGATATTATCCCTGTTTTCGCTGTTTTCGGTGTTTGCGGGTGTCCCGCACTGCCTGGGAAATCCTGCCCCCGAGGAGGTTCGGGCGTCGCAGCCCAACCGGGAGAGGCGGCACGGGGCTTACTCGAAGGATAACTGGACGGTGTATTACGAGGGCAGGAAGGTGAAGGGCGCTTCGGCATCGTCGTTCACGGATCTCGGCGGCGGGTACGGTAAGGACGCCTGGACGGTGTTCTACCGCGGCCGGAAGGTGGAAGGGGCGTCGGCCTCGTCGTTCGAGAGCCTCGGGAACGGGATGGGGAAAGACAACTGGCATACCGACCACTACGGGGAGCGGTATGACGGGAGCGCGTTGTCGGGCGAAAGGCTGGGCGGCGGTTACTCGAAGGACAGCTGGACGGTGTATTACCGCGGCCGGAAGGTGGACGGGGCGTCGGCGATGACCTTCGAGAGCCTCGGGAACGGATACGGAAAGGATGCCTGGAAGGTATTTTACAGGGGCGGTGAGGTGAAGGGCGCCTCGGCACAGACGTTCGAAGAACTCGGGGAAGGATACGGGAAAGACGCATGGAAAGTCTATTACCGGGGGAAAGAGCTGCCGGGAGCGTCGCCCGGTTCGTTCGAGGTGCCGCGCGACGGGTGGTGAGAAATGGCCGCCACCGCTATAACGGCAGTGCCCTTCCGAACGGAAAGGCACTGTTTTTGTTTCCCGCAGGGTAAACTCCGAGACGGAATGAGCAGATTCAAGCCCCACATTGCCCTGCTGATATGCAATATCGTATGGGCCATGGACTACCCGTTTTACAACATCGTATTGCCGCACTATGTCCACCCGATGGCCATGGTGGCGGGGTCGCTGGTCGTCACGGCGCTTTTTTCGCTCGTGCCGCTGCTGTGGCAGAAGGCCGAACGGGTCGCGCGCGCCGACATCCGCAAGCTGATCGGCGCCGCGCTGCTGATCGGCGTGCTGCGCAAGGTATTCATCATGTACGGACTTTCGATGACTTCGCCCATCGACGGATCGATCATCGACACCATCGTCCCGCTGCTGGTGCTGCTGCTCTCCGTATTGCTGGGCATGGATCGCTTCACGGAGCTCAAGGTCGCGGGGCTGCTGCTCGGCATGGCGGGCGCCGTGGCGGTGGTGCTGACGGGCGCCTCGTCGTCGCACCAGCATTCGCATGTCTGGGGCAACGTGATGATCATGCTGTGCGCCTGCGCCACGGCGCTGTACATGGTCTGGTTCAAAGCCCTGGTTGCCAGGTACCGCATCACCACCGTGCTGCGCTGGGTATATTGCGTGGCGGCCGTCGTTGCGCTGCCCTTCGGGCTAAAGGAGATCATCCACACCGACTATGCCGCCATAGCCGGCCATGCGCTTTTCCCGACGCTCTTCGTGCTGACGGTGCCGACCTATCTGCCGAACCTGATGCTGAACTATGCGCTCAAGAGCGTGCCGGCCACGGTGTCGAGCATCTATACCTACCTGCAGCCTGTGCTGGCGATCGCCATTTCGGTCGGGATGGGGCTGGACAAGCTGCATGCCGATACGGTGGTCTTCGCGCTGGTGATCTTCGTCGGCGTGGGGCTCGTGCTGCGTTCCTACTCCGTGCCGCCCCGCCATCCCGATCCGCCGGCCGCGCCGCCGCACTGACCCGGGGCGGGGAATCCGGCGGGATCGAACAGTCCGGAATGCGGGTTGGCAGGACACGCGGCGTGCCCGTCTCCGAATTCGGGGGAAACGAATATCGGGACGGAGTATTGCCTGAATGCAAAAAGGAGAGCCTTTGGCTCTCCTTTTTTATGGTGCGATGAGTTGCAGGGCGGAACCCTTGCAGCCTCCTGCGGATTATTCTGCGGCGGTAACCGAGAATTTGATGACGGCCTTGACCTCCTTGTGGAGTTTGGCGGTCGCTTCGTACTCGCCGACGGTCTTGATGCCCTCTACGGCGATCAGCTTGCGGTCGAGTTCGATGCCTTTGGCAGCCAGTGCCTCGGCCAGGTCGGTGGCGGTAACCGTACCGAAGAGCTTGCCCTCCTCGGCCTTCAGGGCCAGCGTGAGCGGCAGGTTGGCGATGGTCTCGGCGAGTGCCTGTGCGTCGGCAAGGATCTTGGCATCCTTGTGGGCGCGCTGGCGGAGGTTCTCGGCGAGCACCTTCTTGGCGGATGCGGTGGCAGCCTTTGCGTAACCCTGGGGAATCAGGTAGTTGTTCGCATAACCGGGCTTTACGGTCACGATGTCGTTGGCGTAGCCCAGGTTTTCCATATCTTTGATCAGAATAACTTCCATTGTCTCTTCCTCCTTTAATTATTTCATGCAATCGGTTACGAAGGGCAGGATGGCGAGGTGACGCGCACGCTTCACGGCCTGGGCCACCTTCTTCTGGAACTTCTGCGAAGTACCCGTCAGGCGGCGGGGAAGGATCTTACCCTGCTCGTTAAGGAATTTCTTGAGGAACTCCCCGTCCTTGTAATCCACGTATTTGATGCCGAGCTTCTTGAAGCGGCAGTATTTCTTTTTCTTGACGTCAACCGATACCGGGTTGAGGTAACGGATTTCAGACTGTGCCTTGTTCTCCTGTGCCATGGTTTACTCCTCCTGTTTGTTAGAAAGTTTTGCACGACGCTTCTCCGAGTATTCCACGGCGAACTTGTCCTGCTTGAAAGTAAGGAAACGGATGATGCGCTCGTCGCGGCGGTACTGCGTTTCGAGCGTGCCTATGAGCGAGCCTTCGCCCGTGAACTCGACCAGGAAGTAAAAACCGGTGGTCTTCTTCTGAATAGGGTAGGCGAGCTTGCGAAGGCCCCACGACTCCTTGTTCACAATCTGACCGCCGTTCTCGGTGATGACACCCTGGAATTTGTCAGCGACCTCCTGCACCTGTGCATCAGACAGAACCGGCGTGACAATGAAAACGGTTTCGTAATTGTTCATAATACGTATTAAAATTAGTTAATTGCCCCTCAATGGGGTTGCAAATATACGGATTATTTGTAAAATAGCAAAGCCGCGCACCTTTTTTTCGGTTTTATCGCCGTATCTTCGAGCCGGTTCCGTTGCCGGGGCGCCGGACGGAGCAGTCCGGGGTGTACGGACGGCGGTCGCCCGGGCGGCGAAAGTGCCGGTGCGTGCCTGCCGCCGGAGGCCGGGGGTATTGCGACAGCCCATACCGCGGGCAGGGGCGGGATGTGGATCCGATACCCCTGCGGCAGGGCGGGAAAGGGGACAAAAATAAAGTCCGGAACAGGATTTGCCCGGACTTCGGCGGTCGGCCGCCGGTGCCTATTGCAACTGGTCGATCACGTCGGTGATGCGCGAGAAGACCTCTTCCATCGAACCCGTGCCGTTGACCGAGGCGTATTTGCCCTGGGCGGCATAGTAGTCCGAGACGACGGCGGTCTGCTGGCGGTAGACGTCGAGGCGGCCGCGGATCACCTCCTCGGAGGCGTCGTCGGCGCGTCCCGAATCCTTGCCGCGGAGCAGGATGCGCTGGACGAGTTCCTCTTCGGGGACGTGGATGTCGACCATGATGTCGACCTTGAGCCCGTGCCGGGCAAGGAGCTTGTCGAACTCCTCGGCCTGTACCGTGGTGCGGGGGAAGCCGTCGAAGATGCAGCCCTTGACGTGCTTGTGCTCTGAGACATAGTTGGCGACCATGCCGATGACGATTTCGTCGGGGGCCAGTTTACCTGCCTTGATGTAGGATTCCATGCTGCGTCCGAGTTCCGTGCCGCGGCGGATCTCGTCGCGGATAACCTCGCCCGTCGAGACGTGCTCGATGCCGTAGTGTGCTTTCAGCCGTTGCGCCTGCGTGCCTTTCCCGCAGCCCGGCGCACCGAATAAGACGATGTTTATCATATGTAGAAGCCGAATTTGGGATTTACCGGACAAAAATACGCTAAATTTTTGGGAAAGAGTAAAGAATCCGTAATTTTGTAAAAAAATTTATAATATGGAAAAGAAACGACGCACCGAAATAGCCGAGCTGGGTGAATTCGGCCTGATAGACCTGTTGACCAAAGGGTTTGACCCGGCGGACGCTTCGACGCTCCGCGCCGCGGGCGACGATGCGGCGGTCGTCATGCCGCCGTCCGGCGAGGCGGTGCTCTGTTCGACGGACGCACTGCTGGAGGGCATAGACTTCGACCTGACCTATTTCCCCCTCCGGCACCTGGGATACAAGGCCGTGACGGTGGCCGCAAGCGATATCCTGGCGATGAACGCACTGCCCTCGCAACTGATGGTGTCGCTCGGTGTGTCGTCCAAGCTGTCGGTGGAGGCGTTGCAGGAGCTGTACGAGGGAATTGCCTTCGCATGCAGGGAGCAGGGGATCGACCTCGTGGGGGGCGATACGAAGGCTTCGATGACCGGACTGGTGCTGGGCCTCACGGCGCTGGGACATGCCCCGAAGGAGAAGGTCGTGTCGCGCGGCGGCGCACAGCAGAACGACCTGATCTGTATTTCGGGCAACCTCGGTGCGGCGTACATGGGGCTGCGGCTGCTGGAGCGTGAGAAGCGGGTGCTTGCCGACGTGAAAGACCCCGAACCGAAGTTCGCAGGGTACGAATACCTGCTGGAGAAGTATCTCAAGCCGCGTCTGCGAAAGGACATCGTGGAGGCATTGGCCGAGGAGGGCATCGTACCGACGTCGATGATCGACCTTTCGGACGGGCTTTCCAGCGACCTGATGCAGATTTGCAAGGCGTCGAAATGCGGGGCCCGCATATACCTCGACCGGATTCCTATCGCAAGGCAGACCTATGCCTTGGCGGAGGAACTGAATGCCGACCCGGTCGTGGCGGCGCTCAACGGCGGTGAAGACCACGAATTGCTGTTCACGGTGCCGCTGGCCTTGCAGGAGCAGGTGATGCGCATGGGGTGCGTCGATGTCATCGGCCACATAACGCCCGAGTCGACGGGGGTATACCTGGTGACGCCCGATGGTGCGGATATCCGCCTCAAGGCCCAAGGGTTTCCCGAAAAGGAGTGATTCCGGGGACGGATCCGGGTTTTCCGGGAAGGAGTGAGGCTGCCGGAGGATCAGGGGATCCCCGGGAAGGGTAGTGCCGCGCAGGGATGCCCCGGCGGAGAAAAACGGAAGCCGTCCGCAGCGATGCGGACGGCTTTGTCGTACAGGCGGTATGCCGGAGCGTATGTGTGCGCTGTACTTGGGCTGGCGGGACGGTGGCTGATACCGTTGTTTTGCGCAGGGGAATAAAAAAAGCTGCCACAGGGGCAGCTTCTGGCTTTGCATCCGGCCGGGGTTTAGAGTGCGTTCACGTGCAACTGGAGGGCGCTCTTCAGGTTTGCGGCCTTGTTCTTGTGCACGATATTGTGCTTGGCGAGCTTGTCCAGCATGGTGGTTACCTTGGGAAGCAGGGCTTCGGCGGCACTCTTCTCCGAGGTGTTGCGCAGTGCTTTTACGGCATTACGTGCTGTCTTGTGGTACAGACGGTTGTGGGCACGCTTGGCCGCGGTCTGGCGAATGCGTTTTTTCGATGACTTATGGTTTGCCATAATTCTGTGTTTTTTATTTTTTACTTTTTCAGTTGCTAAATCGGTTCCAGCCGTGGCTGTGTGCGGATAGGCCTGAAGCCCGCTCCTTGAAAAGTATTCACCCGTAGAGGTCTGCCGTTTTTGCGGTTCCGGTTGCCGGTCGGGAGCCCCCCCCGGTTCCGTGCCGCTCCGCAGCCCTCCTCGTTCGTAGCCCATAGGAGAGTCGAACTCCTCTTTCAAGAATGAAAATCTTGCGTCCTAACCGATAGACGAATGGGCCAATACCACTATCGCATACCCCCGAAAGGGTGGCTTTAGCGGTGCAAAGGTAAATAAAAAAGTGAGTTTAACAAAAAATTGGCGGAAAAATATTGGATATTCTACTTTTTTGCGAGCCGGATGGTCAGCGTCGCAGGGTCGAACGAGATGCCTGCGCCGGCGAAAAGCCGTTCGATATGGCCGCTCGCCGCCATGTCGGCCGCCGACATGCAGTGCAGTGTGGGGGTGTCGATGAGCGCTGTGGCGTCGCAGAGCCCGAGCGCCACGTCGAGGTCGTGCGTCGAGAAGAAGATGCATTTGCCCTCTTCGTGTGCCAGGCGGCGCAGCAGCGACGCCAGTTCGTAGCGGTTCGGAAGGTCGAGGAAGGCCGTGGGCTCGTCGAGCAGGATCACGGGGGTGTCCTGCGCCAGAGCGCGTGCGATCAGGATGCGCTGGCATTCGCCGTCGGACATGCGATCCATGGTCTTGCGGGCGAACGACGACATGCCCACCAGCGAGAGCGAGCGTGACACGATGTCGCGGTCGGCCTGCTGCATGCGCCCGATCCAGTTGGTGTAGGGCGCGCGGCCCAGGGCGACGACATCCTCGCAGGCTAAGTTGGCGATGCGTATCTTGTCGGTGGTGACGAAGCTGACGGTGGAGGCGCGTTGCAGCGCGGTGAGTGCGGCGAGGGGCTTGCCGCAGAGCCGGATCTCGCCGGTGGCCGTGCCCAGCCCGGCGATCGCCCGCAGCAGGGTGCTTTTGCCCGTCCCGTTGCGGCCTATGAGCGCCGTGATCGACCCTTGCGGGAGCACGGCGTCGGCGTCGCGTAACAGGACGCGGCGGCCGTAGGCGAGGGTGAGGCCGTGCAGCGAGATGCCCGGTGTCCCGGGTGCGGGGCCTGTGTGCAGTCGGGGGGTATGGAGGGTGTCGGCTGCCATCTTAGAAGAGGTTACGGTTGCGGACGACGACGATGATGACCACCGGGATGCCCATCAGGGCCGTGACGGTGTTGATCGGCAGCGCCAGGGTTTTCGAAATGAGGTCGCAGACCAGCAGCAGGGCAGCGCCCGCGAGCATTGATCCCGGCATGAGGATGCGGTGGTCGGCGCTGGCGAAGAGCATGCGTGCCAGGTGCGGGACGGCCAGTCCGATGAAGCCCACGGGGCCGCAGAAGGCGGTGACGGTACCGGCCAGCAGTACGGTGGAGAGGAACAGCAGCGTACGGGTGCGTTGCACGTTGAGCCCCATCGTGCGGGCATAGTTTTCGCCCAGCAGCAGCAGGTTGAGCGGCTTGATGGCGGCGACGCTGAGCACGAGCCCCGCGGCGACGACGGGGAGCATCAGGGCGAGGTTGCCGCCCGTGACGTCGCCCAGCGACCCCATCGTCCAGATGACGAACGATTTGAGCGCCGCCTCGCTCGACAGGTATTGGAGTATCTCGACTATGGAACTGATGCCCGAGCCGAACATCATGCCCAGGATGAGGATGACCATGATGTCCTTGATGCGGCGGCTGACCGCCATCACAACCAGCAGCACGAGTGCCGCGCCGAGCCATGCCGCGCCGGCGATGCCCAGCGACTGTACGAACGAGTGCGCCGAGACGCCCAGCAGCGGGGCTCCGAGCAGGAACAGCGCTACACCCAGCCCGGCGCCCGAGCTGATGCCCAGCACATAGGGCCCGGCCAGCGGGTTGCGGAAAAGGGTCTGCATTTGCAGGCCGCTGGCGGCGAGCGCCGCGCCGGCCAGGAGTGCCGTGACGGCTTTGAGCAGCCGTATCCGCAGGATGATGTCCCGGATGGCGGGGTCGCAGTCGCCGCCCGTGAGCGCCGCCCAGATGTCGGCGGGTGCCACGGAGACCGAGCCGACCAGGAGGTCGGCCGTGAAGAGCGCCACGGTCAGCAGCGCAAGTGCCGTGAAGAGGAATGCGGTTCTGCCGGGGGCCATTTAGCGGTACTGGAATTTGAAGGAGGTTTCGTAACGTACGTCGACGGGGACGCCGTTGGCCGTGCCGGGCGTCCACCTGGGGGATTTCTTCAGGGTCTCGATGGTCTTTTCCCGGCAGACGTCGTTGTGGGCGCGGAGGATCTCGATGTCGCGCAGTTTGCCCTTCTTGTCGACCGTGAAGGCGACCCGCACGGTGCCGGAGGCGGCACGCTGGTATTCGCCGCTCTTGTAGCGGATATTCCGGAAGAACCACGGGTAGAGCCGCGAGGCGTATTCTCCCTGGAAGAGCGGATAGACGATCTGCACGTTGAGTTTATTCCCCTGTGCGTCGACCGCATGGCATTTGATCGGACGAAGGTGCCGGAAGTTGACGGGCAGCAGGTAGCGAATTTCGACCGGCTCGCCGTCGACCAGGCCGGGCGACCAGGCCGGGGCTTCCATGACTATGCTGCGGACTTTGCGCAGCGCCCGGGGATCGCAGGCCGAGACGCTTTCGCAGCCGGTGATGCGCCCGTCCCTGCCGATGGTGACCACGGCGTTGACGACCTCGCTGCGGAGCTGGGCGTACTCGTTGTCCGACACGAAGGGCAGGCGGCTGCACACCCAGCGGACGAAATATTCGAAGTCCTGGTTGTAGAACTGGGGGATTTTCACCCGTGTGCCGAGGCGGTTGCCCAGGGTGTCGATGGCGAAGACTTCATAGCCCTGCCGCACCATGGCGATGCCGTCGTTGAAAGGATAGGCCTTGGTATACCGGCAGGGGATGACCTCGGCGCCGTTGCGGTCGGCGAAGCCGTAGAGCGAACCCTGCTTGATGACAGCGTGGCCGTCCGAGAAGTAGCGGAACCACGGTTCCGCGCCCGAGGCCGCCGTTTGCAGCCAGAGCAGGGCCGAGAGGAGTATTGCGAGCCGCTTCATTATTCGAGCCGTTTATAATAGTAGAGTTCCGCGGTGTCGGCGGCTTGGGGATTGAATACGGCGCACAGGTCGTGCAGCACCAGGTCGGGGCGTATGACGCCCGACTCCCAGAAATCGGAGCCTCCGGCAGGGGTCTGGCGGCGGTTGTTGTTGAAGACCTGCCGGTTGCGAACGGCGGGGACGTCCGCGAACTTGGGGTTCTGGGCCGTGAGTTCGGCCAGGGTATTGCACGGGCCGACGTTGATCCACGTGTCTGCGGCCGAAGCCAGCAGGTAGGCCTCCTCGAGGTCGACGGCGACCGAGGTGTCCGAGTCGTTTTTCGTGTAGACGTATTCGCCGCCGGCGTCTTCGATCAGGCGCACCATGAAACTCCGCGACGAGGGCATGAACCAGGTGTCGCGGTAGGGCGTGTTGAGCATCACTTTCGGGCGGGGGCTCCGGGCTGCCCCGGCGATTCGGGTCTTGAGCGCGTTGTAGCGTGCGGCGATTCCGCGGAAAGTCTCGGCACCCTTGTCGCGGACGTTGCACAGTTCGGCGGCCACCATCAGCCATTCGGCCTTGCCCAGAGGCGACTCTTCCATATAGTCCCCGACATATATATAAGGAATGCCCAGTTCGCGGAGCTTGCCCGTGACGACGGTGTTTTCGCCCGTCACGCCGTAGAGCAGGACGAGGTCGGGCCGCATGGAGGCCAGCAGTTCGAAGTTGAGGTTGGTGTCGTATCCCACGTCGCGCACTTCGCCGCAGTAGCGGTGTTCGTTGACGTAGGTGTTGCTGATGTAGTCGATGCCCGAAACACCGGAGATGCGCCGCACTTCGCCCAGGGCGTCGAACATGGCCACGTGGCTCGAAGACATGCAGACGACGTGCCGCACGGGGGCTTTCACGACCTGGGCGTCGAGGCCCGCCGGGGCTTTGGCCCCCTCGCGCAGGATGAGCAGGTGCTGCTCGACGTTGCCGGCCCCCTGCCAGGGGTTGCGGACGGTGACCAGGGTCGCGGCATCCTTGTCCCGGCCGCGGATGTCGAATCCCGAAGCATACTCGGGCGTGTAGATTTCGACTGTGAAGTCTGCGGCGGAGCGTGTCGCGGAGCCTCCGCAGCCGCTGGCCAGGAGCCCGGTGAGTACCGCTATGAGAAGTGCGAATCGTTTCATTGAGGACAAAATTAGAAAAAAATCTTGCAGAAATGTGACGATTTGTGAAAAATACACTATATTTGCACTCCGAAACGCTACGGGGTGTAGCTCAGCCCGGTTAGAGTACG
>OJOF01001702.1_pt1 | contig 15808 bp, 30 predicted proteins | sample 1598181 | NCBI WGS metagenome assembly OJOF01 (sample SAMN01915226, study PRJEB22387) | human gut metagenome | isolation source: stool | host: Homo sapiens | place: USA
TTTCCCGCAGCGCCTTCTCCAGCGTCTCCTTGTAGATCTGCGCGGCGGGCTTTTCTCCCTGGCGGTCAAAATCCGCGTAGTTGAAGGGGATAAAGCGTTCACCAAACTTCTTTTCATATTCGGCTTTCATTTTCATAACTTCATCACTTCTTAATATTGCGGAATCTATCCGAGCAACGTACATAAAAACGCCTCCTCAAAGTCCAAATTTCCGGTAGGCTTCCAGGATTTCGGGATAGTTTTCTTCCAGGAAGCCCAGCTTTGCCCCGTCCCCAAAAGCCTCCAAGGAAAATAGGTTCGCAAAAATCTCCTTCTCTTTGTTACCCTCCTGTTTCCAATACTCCTTTTCATGCCAAAATTTAAAACGATGATCATCCTCGCAAACCGCACTGAAAATATCGGACAGAAAACCTTCATCATCGTTTTCGTCGCAGTATTGCAGATACTTCTGCGGAGCCTTGGCAAAAATTTCTTTGGCATTTTCAATCGCCTTCCCAAACCCGCCGTCCTCCCACGACCGCACAAACTGCGCGTCTATCCGGTGGGAAATCTCGTGCGTGTTCACTACTGCAAAGTCCAAACCTTACTACCTATTAAGCTTTCTGAATAGCTTTAATTTCAGTAATACGTATTTCAACGGGATAATCTGCTTGGTCAATTAAAATACTATCGCAAGTAGGAAGCTCGTCGTCTGCCAAATATGAATTGTCCTCCTCGTCCCACCATTCGTTCCATTCGCCAGTTATGATTTTCCCATCCGTACATATGACTTTTACTTTCTTTCCGAACAAATCTTTATTTTTTACCAGTATATTCATGATTGCCGCTCCTTTTCCCACGGTTTGGCGGGTACTATGTGTAGTCCACGTTTTTTCGAGTAATGAATCAAACCAACCGTCGTAGATGTACTCTTGCCAGTAACCTTATCGCGCCATATACCTATTTCAGAACTGTGTGTAAACCGTTCTTTTTGATTCCACATTCCGGAGTCAGGCATAATAGGCTCGCTCTTACCCGCGTATAGCTTAATCAACTCTTCGGGGTCTACCGTTAGCTCGCTGCGCGTCGGGTCAAAGTTGTTCGTGCCGCGGATATGCTTGTTTTGCATTCCAACGTTAAGTTTCAGAGAATAATCCTTTTTGATTTCCTCGTGTACGGCTTTCCTGAATATATTATAGCGCGTTTCTTCGGGTTTAGGAATATACTTTTCTTTCCATTCCTCATAGCTCTGCGTCGTAACGCGCACACTTTTTCCCGCCGCCGGGTCGCGCGCCATACGGGTGGTTTCCAAATCCGGGAGGTACGGAACCGTGGCGCAGCGGCAACCTATGTGAAACAGCGGGAAGTTCTCCCCTTCCACCGCTTCGGTTACCTTAAAATGCCGGTGGTCCATCTGCCCACATTCGCTGCAGGTGGATTGGTCGAGCGACGTTGAAATCTCATATTCTTCAATCCCGTCGTCCCGGTAGGCTTTTAACTTTGCCTGTTCCGCCGCGTGCCCCGCCTCGTTATACAGCAGGCGGTAAGCTTCATACTTTTTCCCCGTGCCTGTCGCGTTCCCGTCCTTGTCATAACGGACGGCGCCAATCGCCTTTTGCAGCTCCTCCGCAAAATCCTGCGGCGGCCGGCCCGTGACAAACATCGTGTTCAGCGCCTGCCGGATACGGAACCCCGTGTCAATATCCTGCCGCCACAGCCGCGTTGAAATGTCCGCGCCCATCACCGGCTCTGAAAGCACCTGGCGGATAAAGGAATCCGGCACTTTGGCGAATTCATACAAATACCCGGTATGCTGGGAAATATCGTATTGCGCGCGGTAATAGGAATCTTCGGCAGCCTCTTTTACGGCGCTTTCAATCCTGCCCCGCTGTTCCTGATAAAGCTCCTGGAGGCGGGAATCGATGTCAAACTGTAAGGCCTGCAGCCGGGTTATCCTCGCCCGTGTGGACAGGTTTTCCAGTTCCAGATCATAGGTACCTATACTTGCTTTTGCGAGGCTTTCATATTCTTTCAGGTTTCCGCGCCAGGCAAAAAGCTCCTTGGCGGTCAACGCCTTTTGCGCCTCCGCAAGCGTTACCCTGTTATCAGCGGCGTATTTCGCGTAGAACTGCATCACCTGGCCGTTAATATCCTGCCGCGCCCGTTCAAAAGAATTTATCAGTTCCGGGACGTATTGTCCCGCAATGCTTTCCCAGCGCTTAACGGATGCCTCCGCCCGTTTCTGCCAATAGGTATTCACGTCGCGTCACCATGCCCCTGTGGGTACCAGTCCAGCATATTTTCTTCCTTGGTTTTCCGTTCCGCTTCAATCCGTTCCCGCTCCGCCCGGTAGTCGTCCACCATCGGATGGTTTTTGGTTTTCGTTTCGTCCGAGAGGACCGTGTCAGGCGTTTGGGCAATAATGCCGGCCGCCTCCACATCGTTGCGGGGCAGGTTCCGTGTCCAGGTCTGGTCAAGCGCCATCGTTTCCGGTTCCCCCAAATACTTCAAAATCACCCTGGCAAGGTGGGCTATCGCGCTGCGGAACTCTGTTTCCAGCAGCCCGGCCTTCAGCTCCAAAAGGCTGTACAAAAAGGAAATATATACCCCGGACTGGTTCCCCGTGTTTTCTGTCGATGGGTTTACGGCCATCGCGGAAATATACAGCTCCCGGATGAGGATATCAAAAAAGGCTGACCGCGCTTCATACGGGATTTCCCCGTGTACCGCTTCCAGTCCGCCTTTGTCGTCCACGCTCACCCATTTTTTTGCTTTCAGCTCTTTCAGGAGGTCAACATCCTTTTTTACCTCGTTCCCGTCCTTGTCATAGCTGACGTCCAGCGTTTCCCCCGCGTAGTTCTTAATCACCCAAATGATTTCCTGCAAATCGTCCACATCATTGGCATAGCCGCTCACCAGCTTATCCACCGCATCTACAACCGCCTTATACATTTTCAAGTCGTTGGTGGCGGTGCCGTTGTTCTGGAACTCAATAAACGGGATTTCGCCGTAATAATGCGGCTGGATATTAAATCCGCCTGCCGGGAGGGCTTCAAACTCGATTTCTGCGCCTTCTTCCTCCGCCTTTTCCAGGTAAGCAACCTCCCTGTCGTCCCAAAGCTCATAGCGGGTTTTGCTATTCCCGGCGCCGTCCACAAAGGAATACTTGCGCACGATATACTTCAAGGGCTTTTTCACAGACATGCTGTCATACACGGGGAGAATCTGCAGGGGGTTGATATACCAATACTGGAAGGGCTCCCCCTCGTCATACCAATAGTGCAGCCACCCGCGCCCGGTATTGCTGGCGTCCAGGCCAAGCTGCTTGATAACCTTCGCATAATCTTCGCCAAGCGCGGCGTTCATTTTATCCGCGGCCGCTTTCCCGGATTCCTCTTTTGCGCTGATTTGGGGCGGGTAGGTAAACAGGTACCCGATTTTCTGATCCACAATGAGACGGTGCCGGTTCATGGGGATGCGGTTATCGGCGGATTTCAGGGGGTTCTTGCCAAGCTTTTTCAAATACCGGTTCACTTCGTCGATGGCGGCAGCGCCCGTCTTGGTAATATCGTCCTCGTTTTGGTAATACCGGAACCCGCTCAACGCCTGTTCCTGAAAGCCTTTAAAGTCTTTTTCCGCCGTTTCTATCATCTTTCTTGCTGTTTTAATGTCCATTAAAATCCCCCAATTTTCACCCCGCCGCGCTTTACCAGCACAGTGTTTACAAAATACCGTATTTCGTCCATCGCGTGGTCGTGTTCCTTAACCGGCTTATCCTCGTTTTTCTTGTTGTCCCAGCAATACGCGGAAAACTCCTGGATGGCGGCGGAACAATTTTCACATACCTTGATATGCCCGGATTGAAACAGGGCGGCTGTGTTGCGGATACCGTCCACCACCTCGTTGTTTGCGGGAATCACACGGAACTCCCCGCGCCGCTTGATAAGGGTGATGAAGCTCGCGGCAGAGGGATCTATCACAACGGCGGAAATATGGCGCTTCCCCGCAAGCTTTACTAGTTCGCTGTAATATTCCCCGTCAGTTAGCTGCCCGCTCTCCCGCCCGTTGTGGTAATATTCGTCAAACCGGTACCACACGCCTTTTGATAATCCCCAAAGTCCCGCGCTGAACGGGTTTAACGTGCCATAGTCGATAGAAATATAAAATTTGGTGTAGCCGCGCGGTTCGTCCTTTACAATCCCCTGGCCGTTCGCCACATCTGGATAGATTAACCCCGCGGCAGCCACCCATTTTCCGAGGATATACCGGTCATAAAACACGCCGGCAAAAGACGATTTCGCCCGTTCTTTTGCCTTCTCGGAAAGTGCCGGATTGTCGTCCATCAGGAAATGCAGGTGCTTTGCGTTATGGGCAGACGGCTTCAGCACCCAATCTTGGTAAAACCAATGCATGGGATTTTCCGGGTTGCAGTTAAACCAAAGCTTTGATTTATCAATGGACAAGGTTCGGGTGATTGCCTGTTCCACAAAGGATTGCGGCATCAAGGCAACCTCATCGAACAGCACCCCCGCCAGGGTAATACCTTGAATCAGCATATAGGACGATTCATCCTTGCCGCCGAATAAGTAAAAGTAATTTGTTTTCCCTTTCCGTTTCACCGTCATCAGGGAAATGGAACGGGTATAAGCAATCTCAAACTTCTTGCAGACACTCCGCAGCTGCAGCAAAGGCATAATGATATTGCGTTCCGCCGCCCGTACCGTCTTCCCGCAAATTGCAAAGCTGCTTTCCTCAAATTCGTTCATGGCCCAATCCAGAAAAGCCACCGTCATCATGACGGTTTTTCCGGAACGCACGGCCCCATCGCAAATGAGGGCGTCATATCCTTCATGCGGGAACTTAAATATTTCAAGCTGCTTTGGAGATATGGATTTAAATTTCATTTTTTACCGCCTCCGCTATCGCCTGATACAGGTTGTCATCTTCCTCCATATCCGGCCGCCGCTCTTCCGGCTTATCGAACATCCCCAAATGTTTCCCCAAAAGCTCCAACGCTTTTAATTTATTTGAGTATTTTAACTCTGATTCCGCACAGTCCCCCGCGTCATGAAATGCTACTTTCCCGATTTCTTTCAGCACCATATCCTGCGTGATCTCGGTGCGGTTTTGCCTCTTTTTCATTGCGCTTTGGATAGCATCAGAAACTGTAGTTTTCTGTAGCAATTGATATCCTAGTTCACTCGCCCTATTTATGCTATAACCCGCCCTAATTGCCGCCTGGGTAGCGTTCAGGTCTACTAAGTATTCCTCCACAAACCGTTTCTGTTTTTCAGTCAGTTTTGCCATCTCACCACATCTCTTTAGCCATCTGTTTTATCGCATAGCAAATGTCATAGTACATTTCTTCTAACAGACACAGCCTTTTATCAAGCTCAACGGATTTCTGACCCCTGGCAGTCTCTTTCTCCCGCATTAGCTCCATGCGCCGCTTATAGATGGCGGTTGCCTCTTGCTGGTACTCTTTTAATAGTTTGTTATCCATAGCCGCCACCTTTTGCGCAAAAGAAAACAGCACTCGGTTACGAGCGCTGTTTTATACTGCTGGGCCACATTTAAGTGCACGCAGTATCATTAGAATATTTGCCTCCTGTTGGGTCTGACGGATCGGGGAACCTTCCCTGACCACCGTTTGAAAGGCAATTTCTATTTTCCCACAATACTATTTTACACCCTAACTATGAGAAAAAGGTGCCACCCTTTAAAAAACTTTTAAATTTCAAATAAATAATCCGCTAATCGGCACAAGAATCTTTTTCGATATCTCTTCATTGTCCTTTCAGACATAGCCGCTCCCGTATCCGGCAGGAGGATGTTAATCTGCCGCATTTGTACGCCCTCAAAAAGGTTCTTTTTGATAAACTCCTGTTCCTGCCGGTTTCCGCAGTCTCGCCATGCGCGTTCTACCGCCGTGATTCTGCGCTCAACTTCCGACTGTTTCGCAATAATCCGTTCCGCTTTCCGTGCGGTTTCGTCTCCCTTCATGCTGCCCTTGGGAAGTCCGTCCGGAGTTTTTTTGCTAGCCTGGATTATTTCTTTTTCTATTTCTTTTCTTCGCCTGATATCCCGGTAATACCCTTTTGCCGTGGCTAGGCATCTGCTGTATGTATCTTGATCTAGCTTCATTTCTCCCTCTCGAACATAACTTCTTTCAAATTGTACTGCTTTTTATACCTGTCCCACTTTTTTAACCGCTGCAGCCGAAATACAGATTTTGCCCTATCTCCGTCAAGTGTATCCCCTGGCTTGCAAAACTTGCACCCATTACAATTTTTGGTTATGAGCGCAGTACAATAATGTTGGTGGTCGAATGCACATTTAATCTTTATCACCCTCTCTCAAACAGCGGGCAGTGTAACACTAGGTAGCTTTCTACCCTGCCATCCCTGCATCTCTTTATCTCTAAATCACGCCTTTGAGTATCCCACCCTTTTACAGGTTTAAATTCCCGGCTCCACGGGCATCCTTTTTTAATCCCTGGCACTGCATTTTTACAGTCCCAGCACAATGTATCAGCCATTATGCATCGTCAACGGTGGTATTCTCCACCTTGCACGGCAGCACCACACACCGCCCCTCTTTATCTGCCTGGGCAAGCTCGCGGAGGCGGGTAATGGGGACTCCATATTCTTCCATTCGTAGCATTTCCGCCATTTTTCCCCGTCTATCCATGTCGCATAGCACGATAATTTCCTCCGGCTCCAAGCCCGTGTCCTCGTAGGCGGCAAGGCGATCAATCGGTTCTCCGTCGTATGCACTTACATCAGATGCTTTGCAAAATATTACCCCATCTTTTGAGCTTAGTCCTCGGTCATTAACAACCGCATTTGTATACCAATGTCCGAGTTTATCACGCTTTGTCAATCTCTCCATCTGTCATCCCCCTTCCCCAAGTTTTGCCAGTTCCACTCGTTTCCCGCAGTCGCTACATCTTGCGGTTAAAGTGTGCGAATAATCAAACACATATCCATCTGGCTTCCCGTCCCAATTATAAAACTGAGTAAACCTCCTAACGGCTTCAAGTCCTGTGCTTCCTCCACAAAACGGACATTTTTCCACCTGTCATTCCTCCTTCGCGGGTTGGGCGAGCCAGTGCAAAATATTGTCCATACATACATCTTCTCCCGGCCCTGTTTTTGACATCGCCGGACAATTGTCCCCACATTTAACATATTTACATATTGCATATATAAGCCATCTGGCCATCTCCATATCGTTCATTGCCCGGATACGGTCGGCGTTGGTCTGCTGCTCCCGCGTCATCCCTGTGCCTCCTTTTCGGCTAACGGCCTTTCGCTGTCTACCGGCTTCATAAAGCATAGCCAGTGTGTGTTATTGTGCTTTCCACTCCGATTTCCAAATATCGGTTTAATTGGGCAAAGCGGCAGTATTTCCCGTAATGGGATTTGCACCTCGCTCCACTTGAAGATTAGCACTCCGTCTTTATCCAGTACGCGTAAGCATTCACGAAAGCCTCTACGCAGCATTTCCTTCCAATCGCCTTTCAAACGCCCATATTTCAAAGCCATCCATGAGGTATCACCGGCCTATGCAAGATGCGGCGGGTCAAATACCACCAGTTTATAACTGCCGTCCTTAAACGGCAGTGCCGTAAAATCGCAAACCGTATCTGGATTGACTTCTATGTAGCGGTGGGGGTAATACTCCTGTTTTTCTACTATTCTGTTATCGCAATATTCTACATCCGGGTTGTTCTTATCAAACCAAAACATTTTACTACCACAAGCTACATCCAAAATTCGTTTCATGTTATTTTCCTTCCTTCTGGAAACCGCGCCATTGCCAGTTATCGTTATAGTCGCAACCTCTACAGGCTGATTTATCATAATCAACTCTATCGTATTTGCAGGCGAAACATCGGCATGTGCCGCGCCTTAGTTCATCCAAATCTTTTACCGCCGCGTCCCGTTCTGCCGTGACACGGGCAAGCCTCTGGTCACACAAAGCAACTATATCCCTCCTGAAAATCACTATCATGCTCGGAAACGACGCGCCATGTTCCGCTCCCACAAACTTAATATAGTTTTGTCTGCGATTTAACTGCGTCTAAACGTTTTGCTGCCTCCTGATAATAGTCTTTGTCAATCTCAAACCCTATGTAGTCAAATCCCATATTGTAGCAAGCAATCAAGCTTGATGCGCTGCCTACATGGGTATCCAATATCTTGTTTCCGTCCTTTGCAAAATCCCGCAGACACCTTGCATAAAGCTCTACCGGCTTTTGTGTTGGATGTATCTTTTTTTCGGTATTTGTCCCGCCTGTATTTGATATCCGGTACAACTTCGCCGGGCAGTCAAAGGAAGTCCACGCCATTTCAATTTGTGAGAAGTTCTCCCATGGCTGACATTTGTCCCATACGATAATCCCGCGGGTCGGCGGTAACTTAAAATAGTTTCCGCCCCAGATAATTTGTTCCTTCGAAACGCGGAACAGCTCTTCGAAATACTCTTCTGAAGGCGGCGCAAAATCCCATTCGCAAGACATGGTATTCAGCGCACGATTTTTCAGTTTTCCCGCTCCACCGTTAAGCCTTCCTTTTCTCAGCCGCTCCGCTGGGCTTTTCCCTGGGTATCCATCGCCTTTTCGGGTTTTGTTGCTTCCCATACTCATTTTGGTTGCATTAATCCCATACGGAGGATCTACTATTGCCAACTCGAAATATTGATCCGGAAATTCTTTCAGCCCTTCCATGCAATCCATATTGTAAAGCTGATTTATTTGGAGCACTTTACTCCACCTTCCCTTATCTGTTAATCCCCCGCCTCTTAGCGTTAGCTTAGGCAGTATGTCACGTTATATAATCAAGAAACATCACCGCACCGCGATATCTGACGCGAAATGGCGCAATATCTTTTTGTGTTATATATAACCTCCCAAACTCATTTTTCATGTCCCGCCATACGATCCAGGGTATAAAATAAAAGTTATCTTTTATCCCAATGCATACACCGGTCACCGCTCCCATCTTTTTGTGATATTCCAGCGCTTTCATTTGATTATTTGTCAATACGTTCCAATTCATCCGTTCAGTATTGGTGTATTTTGCCTCAAAGCAAATAGATTGTCCCCCGCAAATCGTTCCTTGGAAGTCAGGTTGAGCATGTGAGGTAAACCGTCCTGTGAATAACCCATTATTGTGTTTTTCCATTACCCTAAATGGCTCCGGCGTTTTATCAATTTCCGCTCTTTTTTGATTTCTATATATCTGGCAAGCAGTTAAAATACTCTTTTCAAAGGCATTTCCTTTTGCGTTATTCATTTTGTTCTGCCATTGGATCGGTGTTTTATTTTGCATTGGTATCCGCTCCCTTTGAATCCCATGTATACGGGTTGGTACAGCACATGCTATTTATTCCACATTTCAGACAAGCATCGTCGCCAACTTGTGATTCACAATATTTCTTAATTATCAATCCAGCGCGCCGGGCGTCCGCTACCGTTGGTATGTTCCTTTCCACTCATAAGCCTCCCTCAGCAATTTTCCGCATTTTTACGGATAAACTCCACCCTGTAATCTCGTTAAACTCCGCCTTATAGTCCACAACCCGGAATCCATGATACCTCTTTTCCCAAATGCTGCCGTCAGGCGGGGCTTTTGCAATCTTTTCAACTTTCCGCCGGCTGAACTCGCTGTCGTTGGTTGTAAACCATGGGTGCTCTAAATTCTTGGAGCTGCTCCACCTCTTTTTCCCGTTTGGGTTCTTGGTTAAATAGGCGCATAAAGCCTCTAACCCGTTATCTTGCGGCTGAAGCTTGTCCGCATTGATAAACCCTAGCCGCTCCCCTTGTTTTTGCCCTTTCCTGCGCGGGCGGCTCCAAATGCTTTCCAGGGTTTCCCGCGGCAATCCCCCGTTCATCAAAATATGGTGGTGGATTCTTACCGGCTTTTCCCCGCCCTTATCCGTCTTACATTCTGTCACTAATATGTATTTAAGCGGCTCCAGCCCAGCTTTTTTCCTCCGTTCTTCCACCCTGCGCAAATAGTTCCTGATTTCCCGCCCGGCATCCTCTATGCTCTGGGGCAAATATTTGGGGCTGTAAGTCGCTGTAATATGGTAGCCGCTTTCATCAAAATTGGTATTTGCCAATTGTGTGAGATATCTTCGGGCATTTTTATCATTTAGGTTCCTTTGCTTTGGGGACGTTACCCGCTGCCGCTTTCCCCGGCGCTTTTTCACCGCGTCCCCCTGCCTTTCCGTATAGGGATAAACATCAATTTCTAAATAGTTTTTGCCGCAATGGATTTCTTTCCTGCGGGTAAAACATCTCACGGCGATTCCTCCATTTTTCATTCACCTGTATTAGGGTACCGTCCAAATATTAATACCCATTACAAGCCCGGAACGCCGCTTGAAAACGGCGTATTTCTTGACTTTTCGCCGTGTGTGTGAGATAATGAAATTGCAAATTTATATATCTTTTCACGGCGTGGCCGTCCTATGTTACGAGCATGGGACGGTCTTCTTATTTTCCTTGTATGGGTAACTGCAATTTACCACACTGATTCTGCTGTCTAAAAACCTGCAGGGCTGATAACAATGGGTCATGCAAATCAATCCCCGCTCTTTTGGGCAATTTACCACCGCCCCCGCTTTATGTATGCTTGTTCCGCATACCGGGCATGTCCTGTTTTGGTAGAGCATCTGTATCACCTTGTTTTTCTTCCCCGCTCCCCGCGTCCTTTAAGGTATTCTGAGGTACACCAATAAAATCTCTGACATTCCGCACAATAAAATATACGAGTAATGGTAGCAACAAAAATAAGATTTCTCCGCCGTATGCCCTATAGCCTCTGGAAGCAAAAGCCATTTCGGAGCCTATCCAAAAAGAAGCAACCCCACATATTGTCAAAATTAAGTAAAAAATAAAGGCTATCAAAAACCTGTTTTTCCTTCTTTTCTTTTTCATCTCTGTCCTCTTTTCAACAGCAAAAAAAGCGGTTGACTTTGACGTTATTCTGTTAATCCGCCAATGCCAGCCGCTGTTGTTTCTTTTATTTTTCCTAATCCTGTATAACGGTTAAATCCTTGTTTTTCCAACAAATCCCCTATACGGCGGCGAACCCGCATATCTATTAATTCAATGAACCTTGTCCATGCCTCCAATGGATTGCTAAACTCTCCGCCGTCTTCCGGCGCCCCGTCTATGGTTACAAAATACTTATCATCAACCTGGAGCAAATGTACTTCGCGCAGCTCATAAAGCAAAACTCCCTGCATTGTATCACCTGCTTTAAACGACATGTGGGTTTTTCAATTTTTTGCCAGGGTTTAACTCAATAAATCCTTTATCTTGTACTCGCCTTCCGGGATTTTGGACTCAGGGTGTTCTGATATGTAATCTGACATGATTTTGCTGGCGTTCTCCATCATCTTGGATACCCGCCTTTGTTTTTCTTCAGAGGACATTACCTGCCGCGATTCTACTAGCTTCGCAGTATAGGAGCCGTCCGGATTTTTGGTAAGCTCAAAAATATCCTCCTGCATCAGGCGCGTTTCACCGTCGCCGGATTTATTGGTAATATAAGAACGAGTCGTCCAACGCTCTGCTTTTCGCGCCATTTAAATCAGCTCCTTTTCTAAAAATTTATTCCACTTCGGGAATGTCCTATGCAAAGTATTAAAGAGGTTGGTCTTTTGTTTTTTGTGGTATGCTTGACGGTAAGCCCGCTCAGCTCATTCAGCATATTAACCAGCTCAATTTTTTGTTGTGGTCTGTGAAGCTCGGATTAATTCTTTTTGGAAGGATCTTAATAACAAATTAGATGCGAAGCAACGGGAAAGCGAAATACAATCCAGATTAAACAAGCGATTTCAAATTGCAACGCTCATAGCCGGGATAATAACTTTGATAGCAACAATAGTTGGCATATTAGTGTCAGTATGTTCGTGATAAGAATTGCGATAGTATATTTAAGATTCATCTTAACCTCCTATGCTGTTTTGGGGTATTGCGTTCAAATTTAGCTTCTATCTCCAAACAGGCTTGTATGAAAGCTTGTTCTCTTACTGGCATGTCTTTAGTTGGCAGCTTAAGGCATACCGATTCTTTTTCTTTTTTCATTCCTCTTTCACCTCCTGCTTTAGGGTTAGGTTGTTATTACTATCATTCGTGAGTATGAGAGAATGATACAGCCTGATCAACCAAAATAGATTCAATAGTATTTGCAATTTCTTCTTTTGAAAGTTCACTCTTCCTGATTTGCCGCTCTTGTATTGCAACTACGAGGGCGGCTATTTGTTTAGGCTCACCTTTAATACTAATTTCCATATAGTTTCTCCTTCTTATATGGGGTTGTATCGCTTATCAAAACATGGTAATATGAGCACAGAAAAGAGTTAGAACGCCGAAAAGTTAACTGTCTTTTGATTTACCCAATCAAATGGTTAAATTAACGAGAGCGTTAGCAGGTACTTCAGCCTGTTCTGCTTCTGTACGAGTTATATCATTTAAAGAATAACAAAGATGGCACAAGGGGAGTAGAATCTTGAAACCGTTTGAAAAAAATTTAAAAAAGTTACTAGACGTTTATAATGAAACTAATGAAAGTTCTTTTTCAAATTATCGTGTAAACCTATCTCTTCCTGAATTAAATATCTTAAAGTCAAAAGAATTGATTTCTTATATTGATTTCAAAAATTCTAATGGGATACGGATAACCTTGGCACCATCTGCTTTTGCTTATTTTGATGACCGAGCGGAAATCCAGCAGAAAGATCGTCGAAGCTCCCGCAGATATTGGATTACTACAATTATTGCAATATTGGCGTTGGTATTAGCTGGAATTTCATTAGCAGCGCAATTAGGTTTAGTATCACTCCCAAAAGCATGATTCCCCATGTGATATACCATGCCCAATCTGGAACACCGCCGCCATATTTTTTCTTTCTCATTATGCTTTACCCCTAAAAGCTCCTTTCTGCCGCTCATTGAGCGGCTTTTTCATTATGCTGATTTAAATTGCTGGAAATCCCTATCCCCATTAAGTCCGTTCTATCGGACAGATAAAGTGTTGTGAAAATGATCATTAATATTCCTGCTCTTTGCATATCTCAGAGAGACGTGATTGGAGTTTCTTTTGGATCTCCTGAAACTCATAATTAATTTCTGAGTTGGAAAGCGAACCGACAATTTGCTGGACTTCCCTCAAAAGTTCAACAAGCCGGTTCGTTTTCTCTATGGCATCATCTAACGCCTCAAAATTAAGCCTAATGCTTAATTCTTTTTCCACCCTGTTCCCTCTCCTTTCATGCGGATTTGGAATCATCATCAGCAGCAAAAAGATAAGCTGGATTGTATTCTGGCAAAAGTAAATCACAAGTGCGTTTAAACTCCATATACGAAAAATCGGTCTTTCCATTTATTTTGTTCTGCAATGTTTTTTCTGTAACTCCTAGAAACTCAGCATAGGCTTTTAAAGTAATATTTTTTCGTCTTAAAGCATCTCTTAAATTTTCCACAGTTATTTCCTCCTTAAAATCAATATAATTGTTTCGCTCTTCTTTACTCACATGAGTTATCTTGCCTATATTGTATTACTCTTTTGAGTAATTGTCAAGTATAGAGTTCCTCTTTTGAGTAATTTTTTTCTTGACTTCGCATCTTCCATCCCCTATACTAAAAATAAGGAGGTGTTTACCGTGGATTTTTTAGAAAAACTTACGCTTCTGATGCAACGTGATGGCTATAATAAAAGTACCTTATCAAAAGCATGTGGTATTCCGTATACGACCATAGATAACTGGTTTAAACGAGGATATGACGGCTTGCAGCTATCTACATTAAGAAAGCTTAATGACTTTTTCCATACAACTTTAGAATTTTGGGCGCGTGATGATATCACAGACCCTGATTATCTTTATAAAAAAGGAACCCCTGCATCTGTTGAATCAGACACAGAAGTTCCTATGGAAATGAAATTATTTAAGCTATTTACTGAATCTAATATTCTGAAGGATAATGATGACATTTCTGATGACGATTTAGAGTTTTTCCGTGGATTGATTTCGCTGGCTAAGGCTTACATGAAACAACGCAGCAAAAATCTCAAATAGTTCATTTGGGTCTTCTGAACTGTTTATTTCTTCAGCCAATTTGATAATGTTTTTCTGATATACTTCTGCCTTTTTTTGTAGTTCCCCTCCTTCTATTTGGTGTTCTCCTATTTTGTTCAGTAACTTTTCAGACATCTCCAATCCCATTCCTTTGAGATGAAGCTCCATCAGATACTACCGGCATCATTATTATATTTCTATTACCCAAATAAGTCTAGTTTTTTCGTGAATTTCAGCCACTAATTTGTGAATCAAAATCATAGAAAGGGGGTGGTATCACCGGATGGAAAGCAAACTGAAAACCGCTGCCGCCTATATCCGCGTTTCAACGCATGACCAAGAGGAATACAGCCCGGAAAGCCAGAAAAAGCTGATCCGGGAGTATGCAAAGAATAACGGCCTCATTTTGCCGGAAGAGTTCATTTTCCAGGATGACGGGATTTCCGGGCGCAAGGCTGAAAAACGCCCAAGCTTTATGAAGATGATATCGATAGCTAAGCGGGCCGACCATCCTTTTGGCGTCATATTGGTTTGGAAATTCAGCCGCTTTGCCAGGAACCAGGAAGAAAGCATTGTTTATAAATCCCTATTGAGGAAAGAAAACAGCGTTGATATTATCAGCATCTCAGAACCGCTTGCAGACGGTCCCTTCGGTTCGCTGATTGAGCGCATCATCGAGTGGACGGACGAATACTACTCTATCCGGCTTTCCGGCGAAGTAAAGCGCGGTATGGCGGAAAAGGTAAACCGCGGGGAACCCGTCACCGCGCCCTCATTCGGATACCGCATCGAAAAGAAACAGTATATTGTCAACCCGGACACCGCGCCGGTTGTGAAAATGATATTTCAGGATTTTATCAGCGGCGTGCCCTACCAAACGATAGCCCGCAAGCTCAACGACCTGGGGATTCGCACGAAGCGAGGAGGGCTGTGGGAGAACCGTACCGTTGAATATGTGATTCGGAACCCCATCTATATCGGCAAAATACGGTGGAACCCGGACGGATGGACGCGGCGCAATTACGACGATCCAAACGTCGTTATCGTAGACAGCACGCACGAGCCGATTATTGATATCGCCACATGGGAGGCCGCGCAAGCGCGCGCAAAGGATTTAAAAGCTATGTATGGAAAGTATCAACGTTCAGAACAAAAGACGCTCTCAGCCTATCAGGGGCTTGTAAAATGCAGTACCTGCGGCAGTACGCTTACCCTCTGCAACAAAGACGGGATGCAGTGCATCGGCTATGTCCATGCCAAATGCAAGGTGTCGCATTATATCAGCCAGAAGAAGGACAAGATGCGAAAGAACAGGAACAATATCTGAAACTGATGCAGACAATGTATCAATATATGAAGCCAGGATTTATGGGATATCCATTGATCGGAAGATTTGCAAAAGATTTTAAAAGATATGCGGCAGATAGAGGAATAGAATTTAAATCTGAACAATTATTTTTGCCAAAGAGTAAAGAGCAGGCACTGGATTTCATTTTGCCTTCATTGAAAGAGGAAAATCCAGTTGCATTTTTGATCTTAAGGCATCCGGCATATGAGCTTCGAGAAGATAACTGGCATTGGGTAACGATCACAGGGTTTGATGAAGAAAAAGAACTACTGATCTGGTCAAACTGTGGAGAACGCGAAGAAATCGACTGGAATATGTTATTTGATACAGATAAGAAATATTATGTTGGAATGGTTAAGTTTCAATGAAACAGGAGGGAAGAATATG
>OJOF01001718.1_pt1 | contig 15620 bp, 7 predicted proteins | sample 1598181 | NCBI WGS metagenome assembly OJOF01 (sample SAMN01915226, study PRJEB22387) | human gut metagenome | isolation source: stool | host: Homo sapiens | place: USA
TAAGGAAAATGCCGAACTTTATTTTAGAAAGGCTACGGTCGGTTCAGCCGAACCTGCGATTGCATTCTTCTATAACGACCAACAACCTGACAAGATATATTATCAAGGACTTGCTTGGCGTAAGTTGGGTGACGAAAAGAAAGCTCGAAGCCGTTTCAATAAACTTATCAATCATGGGGAACAGCATCTCTTCGACCATGTGAAAATCGATTACTTTGCTGTTTCTCTACCCGATTTGTTGATTTGGGAGGACGATCTCAATCTGCGCAACCAGATACATTGTAATTTGGTGATGGGGCTTGGATATTTGGGCTTGAACGATAGAAAGACAGCAGAAAGATTTCTCGGAAAAGTGAGAGAGCTCGATATCAACCATCAAGGATTGAATGTGCTGTGAAAGAAACTGACTCTTAAAATTTATACACATGAATGCACAATATAAGAAAGGTTTTGTCTATTTTATATGCCTTGTATCCGCAATGGGCGGATTGTTATTCGGTTACGACTGGGTAGTAATAGGCGGGGCGAAGCCGTTTTATGAACCGTATTTTGGAATTACCGATGATAACACGATGCGGGCCGTGGCGATGAGTGTGGCTCTGCTGGGGTGTCTTGTAGGAGCTATGATAGCAGGGGTACTGGCCGATAAATATGGACGGAAACGTCTGTTGATAGTTGCGGCTTTGGTATTCTTTTTTTCTTCGCTAAGTACCGGCATGGCGGATTATTTTGTGATTTTTGTCATATCGCGTTTTATCGGAGGAATAGCTATTGGGCTCGCAGCCGATGTCTCTCCTATGTATATAGCCGAGATTGCACCGAGAAGTGTGAGGGGCAAGCTGGTTTCACTCAATCAGTTAACTACTGTGCTGGGGATATTGTCAGCTCAAATCGTCAATATGCTTATCGCAGAATCGGTCGCTCCTGATGCTACCGTAGCGGATATTGCAGCCTCTTGGAATGGAACAATGGGGTGGCGATGGATGTTTTATGCGGTCTGTTTTCCTTCGTTCCTCTTTTTTGTTTTAGTCTTTTTTATTCCTGAAAGCCCTCGTTGGCTGATTCAAAAAGGAAATGAGCGTCAGGCCATAATTGCATTGGAACGGATAGGCAATCGAGAATATGCATTGGCTGAGTGTGCCGGTTATCGCGAATCGGATGCAGAAGCGAAGAAACATGGTAAGGGAGCGGTCAAACAGCTATTTTCGAAAAAAATGCGTCTTGTGCTATCCATAGGATTGGTTATTGCCGTATTTCAGCAATGGTGCGGAATCAATGTCATATTTAACTATGCACAAGAGATATTTCAAGCGGCAGGTTATGGTGTATCCGATATTTTGATGAATATCGTTGTTACAGGCATCGCCAATCTTATATTTACATTCGTGGCTATTTTTACGGTAGAGAAGCTCGGTCGTAAAAAATTGATACTGATAGGTTCTGGTGGTTTATTATTTATTTATAGCATTCTGGCATGGTGTTATTTCGTTCATGCAAGCGGTATATTCATGATTATACTGGTTGTGTGTGCGATAGGATTGTATGCCATGTCATTAGGTCCTATTGCATGGGTGTTGCTTTCAGAGATATTTCCCAATGCCGTGCGTGGGGTTGCTATGGCGGTTTGTACAGGCGCGTTGTGGGTAGCCAGTTTCTTGTTGACCTACACCTTCCCATTCCTCAATTCGGGATTAGGAACAGGAGGAACATTCCTGCTTTACACCTTTATTTGCCTATTGGGATTCCTCTTTACACTCAAATATATTCCCGAAACAAAGGGTAAATCACTTGAAGATCTTGAAAAAGAATTAGTTAAATAGAAACGATAAATCAAATAGACATGAAAACACTTGGAAGACAAATGCTGTGTTATTTGCTGCTTTGTTTCGCAGTAACAACTTATGCCGAGGAGACGATATCCATAGATACGGATAATACCTCGTTAATTTATAAAGTAGATAAGGATAAAAAACTGAGACAAGTCTATTTCGGATCTTTTTTAGATGCGAAAGAGGCCGAGGCAACACAGGTTACGAAAGCCGATGCTTATCCTACCTTCGGAACCTCTTATGTCAATGAAGCGGCTTTACGTGCGGTGCATGGTGACGGAAATACTTCTACCGAACTCTATTTCGAGGGTGTGGAGCAAAATAAATTGAGCGATGATATAACCCAAACGATTATTACGCTTAAAGATGGTTGTTTCCCGTTCACGGTGAAACTTTGTTTCAAATCTTATGCTCAAAATGATGTGATAGAGCAATGGAGCGAAATCAGTCATACCGAGAAAAAGCCGGTGACACTTTATAACTATGCTTCATCACACTTGTTTTTCAACGAACCGTCTTATTATCTCACTCAATTCTGTGGTGAGTGGGCAATGGAGATGAACATGGTCGAGACTCAATTATCGAGAGGGGTGAAAAATCTTGAATCGAAATTGGGTGTGCGTTCCAACCAGCATTCGCATCCCTGTTTTTATCTTTCACTCGATGGCAAAGCACAGGAAAAGGCAGGCAGGGTCGTAGGAGGAACATTGGCATGGCCGGGTAGCTATCGTCTTTCATTCGAAGTCGATCATCGTGAGAATTTACATATTATATCGGGAATTAATCCTTATGCTTCACAATATATACTTAATCCTAAGGAGGTGTTCAGAACTCCGGCTTTGCTGTATTCCTATTCGTCTAAGGGTACAGGAGACATTTCGAGACGTTTCCATCGATGGGCGAAAAAATATGGTATATATCGGGGCGATAAGACCAGAACTACTTTGTTGAATAATTGGGAAGCAACTTACTTCGATTTTAATGAAGAGGTTTTGAGTGGCATTATTAAGGATGCCGCAGACATGGGATTCGAACTTTTCTTGCTCGATGACGGGTGGTTTGCCAATAAATATCCTCGCGATAATGATAAAGCCGGTTTAGGTGACTGGAACTATAACAAAAAGAAACTTCCCCATGGGTTGGGTTATTTGGTGAACGAGTCGAAGAAAAAAGGTATTAAATTCGGTATATGGCTCGAACCCGAAATGGTTAATCCCAAAAGTGAATTGTATGAAAAGCATCCCGATTGGGTAATCGGGCAACCGAATCGACCGCTCGATTTAAGTCGTAATCAGTTGATTCTCGATCTTTCTAATCCCAAAGTGCAAGATTTTGTTTTCGGGGTGATAGATAAAACGCTGAGCGAAAATCCCGGTATTGCCTATATCAAATGGGATTGTAATCGCTTTGTTACGAATTCGGGGTCTTATTTCTTATCCCCCGAGAAACAGTCTCATCTTTGGATCGGCTATGTGAGAGGATTATTCTCGGTTCTCGATAGGGTACGTGCCAAATATAAAGATGTTTCTATGATGTGCTGCTCTGGGGGAGGCGGTCGTATAGATTATGGGACTCTTCCCTATTTCGATGAGTTTTGGATTAGTGATAATACCGATGCCCTCGACCGTATTTTTATACAATGGGGGACTACTCAGTTCTTCCCTTCTATGGCACTAGCCAGTCATGTATCGGTTGTTCCCAATCACATCACAGGTCGTATCGTTCCCTTGAAGTTCCGTTTCGATGTGGCGATGTCTGCCAAATTGGGTATGGATTTGCAACCCAAAGATATGACCCCCGCGGATAAAGAGTTCTCGAAAAATGCGATTAAAGACTATTACAGTATCCGCTCAATTGTACAGTTCGGTGATTTGTATCGCCTACTTTCTCCATATGAGAATAAACGTACGGCTATGATGTATGTTACCGAAGACCAAAATGATGCTGTATTGTTCACATATCTTTTGAAGAAAAGTATCAACGGGAATACACAACCTTTGATTCTCGAAGGTCTTGACTCTGATAAAAATTATCGGGTAACGGAATTGAATAAAGAGACCAAAGGATATTCGTGGTTTACGCCGTTGGACGGAAAGGTATTTTCGGGCGACTATCTGATGAAATATGGCCTTCGTTTCACGATGTATAATGAATACGATAGTAAGGTGATACGCATTACGGCTGAATAAAACTAAATATATATCATGAATAACACTAATTATTTTACATTATGAACAGGTTGAAATTATGTTTTATCACTTTGCTTTGTGTCCTACCGTTGTTCGGTTCGATGGCACAAAGTGTAAAAATTGAGGGTTCGGTTCGAGATTCTCAAACAGATGAACTATTGCCGGGTGTTAATGTAATGGTAAAAGGATCGTCTATCGGTGCAATGACAAATATCGACGGTGCGTTCTCTATTACCGTTCAAAAGGGTTCTGTGCTTGAATTTTCTTTTATCGGATATGAGAAACAGGAGTATGGGGTAAAAGGAAATGCCAAAATTCAAGTAGAATTGAACCCTGTGGGAATCGCGATGGACGAGGTAATCGTTGTAGGTGCTTCCATGAAGAAAAGCGATTTGACAGGATCGGTCGCTAGGGTGACCGATAAAACCTTACAACAGATTCCTACCGCCGATTTGAATACTGCATTGCAAGGGAAAGTTGCTGGTGTATTTATCCAGAATAGTGCAAAACCCGGAGAGGCTGCCAGCATTAAGATTCGGGGAAATAACTCGATACAATATGGAACCTCTCCTATTTATGTCATAGACGGTTTGTTGGTCGATCAAGGGTTTGAGATGCTGAATCCTAATGATATAGCTACTATCGACGTATTGAAGGATGCTTCGGCGACTGCTATTTATGGAGCTCGCGGCGCAAATGGGGTTGTTGTAATTACCACTAAAAAAGGGCAAAAAGGTAAGGCTCGTGTTACTTATGACGGTTGGTATGGCTCGCAAAGTTTCAGCAAAGAGATGCCATTGATCAATGGCTCTCAATTGCATGACCTCCGCGTAGAGGCATATATCAATGAGTTTAATAATACGACTAATTTACCGCCTGCCCGACGAGAAAAATACATAAAGGATAATTTCTTATCGACAACGGTTCCACCTAATACGATTTTTACAGAAGATGAAATGGAGGCTTACTTGTCGGGAAAAACGTATAATTGGCTTGATGCGGTTACTCAAAATGCATATCAGCAAAATCATGCGGTAAGTTTTTCTGGAGCTGGTGATAAGGGTTCTTACTTCATGAGTTTTAACTATAATCAGCAAGAGGGCTTAATGAAAAATGTAAGCTATGAGCGTTACACAGGTAAAATCAATCTCGATCAGATGGTAAAGCCTTGGTTGAAGGTAGGAACTAATACAACCTTCGTTTATCAGGTGGGACATCCTGTTGCAGATGACAATACTTTTCCTGTGGCGCTTAGAGCAGATCCTCTGTTACCGATATCAGGTGAATATTGGTATATGAAATATGGCACAGAAGAGAGCCAGAGCAATAATAATCCTATCAGGGACTTGAATGTGGTCAGAGATGCGAATCAAGCTCGTCTTATGAGTTCTAACTTTATCAATATCAATCCAATAAAAGGACTTGATATACGTTCGACCTTTTCTATTGATTATATGAGTAAAGAAGACTATACCTACTATTCTACCGAGACGACACAGTCCTATAAAGCGTCAGCCGATGGGCAGGCTAAACATCGTAAGGATAAAATGTTGAATTGGCAGTGGGATAACACGGTTTCATACAAAACATTAATTAAAGAGAAGCATAGGATATCGGCTGTTTTGGGTGCTAATATGTCTTATTACAGTCAAAATTGGAATAGTCTTGATGTGAAGGGTTTTGGTAATGACTTTTTCTCATATAAGGCAATAGCCGGAGCTTCGAAGAAAGAGGATTTCGGCGTTAATTCAGATTTTTGGACTTACTCTATGGCTTCTGTATTCTTGCGTGCGGGATATGTATACGATAGTCGCTATTATGTCACGTTTACAGGTCGTTATGATGGTTCATCTAAATTCGGAACCAATAATAAATGGGGATTCTTCCCTTCGGTATCTGCTTCGTGGAATATTACAGGAGAGGAGTTCATGCAGTCGCAGAATGTCATTAATAACCTAAGACTTCGGGTAGGCTATGGTTTGGCTGGTAATCAAAATATTCCCAACTATGGTTACCAAACGCTTTATGATGTAAGAGCTACTCTTGGTACGAGTGCGTTGATTAACTGGGGACGGTATGGTAACCCCGATTTACGCTGGGAAAAGCAGAAACAAATTAATGTGGGATTGGACTATGGCATGTTTAACGATCGCTTGAGCTTTACGCTCGATTTATTTCATATTGATAACGAGGATTTGTTGATGACCATTAGTAAGTCGCCGTCTTCGGGATACCTTGATCAATTAGCCAATGTAGGCACGCTTCGGAATAGAGGTATTGAATTTTCGATAAATGCCACTCCTATTCGTACAAAGGACTGGAATTGGAATATCGGATTTAATATTTCTGCCGATCGCAATAAGATTATCAAATTGGACGGGCAGGCTCAGGAAATCTATAAATTAGGTGGTATGTCGAATAACGAGATACAGACCGAGGGTAACTTGTTTGTGGGTGAGTCGTTGAATACGATTTATATGTATCTGTTCGACCGGATTATACAGGAGTCGGATATGGATTATGTGAACTCTCTCGAATTGGGTTCTCGAATGGCACAACCCGGAGATATTTTGCCGTTGGATAGAGATCATAACGGCATTATTAATGATAAGGACCGTACGGTCGTGGGGGTTAAAGACCCTAAATTCTATGGTGGTATCCATACGACTGTAAGTTGGAAAGGTTTGGAATTGACGCTTGTCGGGAATTATTCGTATGGAGCCAAGAAAACGAGTTTCTTGTATAATTCATTGGTTACCAGTGATGGAAGAAGTGCAGCTCATAAAGATATATTGAATCGTTGGACACCGGAGAATACGAATACATTGATACCGAGAGCTTATCATGCGTTTAGCGGATTTGGGTACGGCAGTACGAGCCTATGTTTGCAAGATGCCTCGTTCTTCCGGTTAAGTTCGGCTACGTTGGCTTATACGTTCCCTCGTAAATTGATCAATAAGATTTACCTTGACAATCTTCGCATCTATTTTACGGGAAGTAATCTCTTTACTGCGACGAAATACAGAGGATTCGATCCTGAAACCGGGGATTGGTATCCCAATACGCGTATGTATGTTGTCGGTCTAAATATATCATTCTAAGAAATTAAAAGTTAGGAATATGAAAACTAATAGATATATCGTTATAGCGTTGCTTCTGTCTATTTTTGTATCGTCTTGCGAAGACGGTTTTTTGAAGCAAGATCCGCAAACCAGTTTGTCGAGCGAACAGGTTTTTGAAAAACCAGAGAATGTGCAAGCTTTTGTTTATGGGCTGTACTATCAATGGCGTGCGACTCGTGTGAATCGGAAAGGTTTTTACACGATTTTAGGAACCGATGAGGCTCAGCAGGGTGAGTATCAGGTAAGGACAAATGCTATGCAGGCGGCGTTCGATAAATATGACGGATATTATGATTCTGAAAATACTTCTATTGCAGAGGCTTGGAATATTCGTTGGCCGGTGGCTGTGCAAGCAAGTGAGGGGTTATGGCATATCGATCGATTGTTGAAATCTGCTTCTGCCGATGAAGCCGAGCAGTATAAGGTGTTCTTGGGACAGATATCTTTTTATCGGGCATGTATTCTTTTTGAGTTGACTCAATATTGGGGCAAATTACCATTGCCCAATATCGTAGACGGCCAGAATCAGTTGGGGCCGCGCAAAGAATTGCAAGAAGTCTACAAGATGATTACAGATGATTTGAAGGTATCTCTTACTTACTTGTCGGAAAAAAGAGCGGCCGATGGACGTATCCCTACGATTTGGGCCGCAAAAATGTTGTTGGCGAAGGTATATATGTCGGCTCCTGTGGAGTCAGGATATAGAGATTTCGGTGAAGCGCAGATTTTGCTGGAAGATTTGAAAAGCAGAGGCGGATTTGTTCTTGAAAACAATTATGCCGATTTGTTCGATGCCAACAAAGTAATGGGAAATTTACCGTCTCAGGCCAGTACAGAAGAAATATTCACGTTTTATTTCAATAATGTATGGCCCGATTCTAACGAGGCTCAATGGTATGCAGGCACTCGTGCTTGTTCCGGAGATCCCAATTGCATGTATGGAGGATATGATTTTGTTTTACCGACTGATTATTGCGTGAATATATACGAGCCGGGAGACTTGAGAAAAGATGCCAGCATACGCTCCGATTTTATTTATAAGGGCAAACAGCCTGTTCCATCTGCTGGTTTTGGAGAAGACCAATTGAAGCCCCATTTCAAAAAGTTTGAAGATGTGCGTATCGATGGAACTAAGTCTTTTTATTATACGGGTGGAAATATGTACTACTTCCGTTATGCCGATGCGTTGTTGATGTTGGCCGAATGTATGAACGAGACAGGAAATACGTCTGGTGCTGTTACATTGGTGAATACGACTGTTCGCTCTCGTGCTTTCGGCGGTACGGTTCCGGCTCAATATGTTTGGGACACGTGTATGTCTGCCGAAGAATTCCGCACGAAAATACTCGATGAGCGTATGCGTGAACTCGCTTGCGAGGGTTGGCGGCGTATGGATCTTGTGAGAACCGGACATTTTGAAGAGTATATAAAAGTGAGAAACCGTTGGCAGGCTTTGGCTCCGACTATTGGAACTCAACATCGCTTATTCCCTGTGCCTATGGTGGAAATAAAGCAAAATCCGCATTTGCAAGGTGATCAAAATCCTGGATTGAATTAAATTGATTATATATTCTCTATCGGCAGGATTAAGAGGTCTGTTCTGCCGATAGAGAAATAAAAATAGACCTCGCCATAAAAACACTTATCGAATATGAAAAAATTATTATTCTCTTTGGCTCTTGTAGGAGCTGTAATTCCGAGTTTTGCCGTAAATTCGGTAAATTGGGAAATTTTACGAAATCCGGTAGATGGGGAAAGCGGATTCCCGCAAACTGCTTCCGGTCGTCAGTTGTTTGTCGATTTTAACAACGATGGTATTATGGACTATTTTATTATTGCTGGACAAGCTAACCCCAGTATGGGCTTGTTCAAAGGCAATGCCGATGGAACGTATACCGATGTTACTGCGGAGTCGGAAGACTTGTATGCCAAAAGCCAAGCTTCTGCGGTGTTCATTGATATCGATAATGATGGTAATCTCGATTTGATTACTGTCGGGAAATCCGGTAGCGATGCGTTTACCGACATATTTATGAACAGTGGTGCTCCTGATTATAAATTCGTGGCCGACTGGGATATGATAGAGGCTTTTCCCGGTCTTAGTTCCGAATCGAATGACAATGGCTCTAAGCTACTTGTCGCTTTCGATTACAATAATGACGGTTGGACCGACTTGCTTATCAACGGAAGCGCCGGTGGTGTGTGGGAAGAAATTACGGGAGGAACAGGACAAGGTCGTGTATGTGCTATTATGAAAAATAATCATGGAACGTTTGAACTATTAAAGAATCCGGTAGATGGAACAGAAAATTTCATCGGTGTTAACGGTGGTTCTATTGATGTGGCCGATTTCAACAATGACGGTTGGATGGATATTTTGGTTACGGGATATCATGATGAGTATAAATCGATAACGAAATTATATAAAAATAATGGTAATGATACGTTTACCGAAGTTACGGGGATCGACTTTGTGGGACATCAACAAGGAGAAACTGCTTTCATCGATGTAAATAATGATGGATATGCCGATATTATTGAGATCGGTCGTGATGTGAATAATGGTTGGGCCGCTTTTGGAAAGTTGTATATCAATAATCAAGATGGTACATTTACTCGTCATGAGGAAGCCGAGACCAATTTCTTCGGTGGGGGCTGTGCTTTGGCGATTGGCGATGTGAATAACGATGGGTTGAATGATTATTTCATGACGGGTTGGAATACTAATGCCACCTTTATGTATAATAATGGAGATAATTCATTTACAAAGCAGGAGCTTATTCCCGACGATGCTCGTTGCCGCGGAGGATCGGCTACTTTTGTAAATATTGATAATGACGGTTTCCTCGATATGGGTATCTTCGGTTATCGTGATGGTGGTGGGGCAGATGGTGATGGATTGGGTTCTTGGCCCGATTATATCTTATTTAATAGAGGCAACGATGGTGTTATTGCCAATGCCGCACCTGCTGCGCCTAAGAACTTTACGGCCATTTACAATGAAGACAAAGGTTGCTATGAGTTGAGATGGGAAAAAGCTACTGACGATACGACTCCGGCTGAGGCTATTCGATATAATATCTATGTCAAGACTCCCGATGGTAAAATAAATTTCATACTTCCTGCCGATAAAACCACAGGTGCGTTGAAAGTATATGGAACGCAATATCCGTTGGTTCCGACCAATCGGTATGACTTGTATATGCCTAAAACCGAAGGTGTGGAATTTGCGGTATCTGCTGTGGATAACGGCTGGTTGGCAAGTCCTTTCGTAATAAGTTCTACTTCGAGCATTGAAAATGTTTTAAGCGGAAATGATTACAAAGTGTATGCTGCCGGACAAACCGTGTATTTGCAAAACTCCTCGAACGAAGTTGCCATATTTGAAATTTTGGGTATAGATGGAAGGGCATTGGCACAATATCGTGTGGCTGCTAGTCAGAACATGAATTTCGATGTAAACGAAGGAGTTTATTTGGTAAAAGTTACCATTGGAAACAAACAAGCTGTATCTAAGATAATAGTAGGCATGTAATAGGATTTACATGGTTTGTTGCATGAAATTTGTATAATAAAATCTTAATCAGGTCGTCGGGGAAATTTTTATTTTCCCGACGATTAAAAAAACACCAATAATATGAATCGACTCACCTCCCTTTTATTTTGTGTTATCCCCCTTTCTGTATCGGCTATCACAGTACAGGAAGGAATGCTGAAATTAAATATTTCGGATACAGATGGGCAAACGGATATTTACAGAAACGAAGTATTGTTGATTTCCAAAAACCATGCTGTATTTAAGATAGACGAATCTGAATATTCTGCTTCCTCGTTGACATTTACCGGAGCAACTGTTAGTGATTATTCCGATTTATTTGGTTTGGGTAAGCGTGTAGACCTTGTGTATACGAATGAAAATCCTAAACTGAAAGCTACACATACTTATTACCTCTATTCGGGTCAAAACTATTTGTTGACTGAATTGAAAGTAGAGGCTCCCGATGTGATAGCATCGAATTATATGTCGCCTTTGACGACGACTGAGCCAACGGCTTTTCTTCCCGCCGAGAACGGAACGAACGTTGCTTTGATCGTTCCTTATGACAATGACTGTTGGGTAGCTTACGACTCTAAGGTGTTTAGAGTAGGGGCGACTTACACGAGCTATGAAGCAGGCTGCTTGTATAGCACGAAAAATAACAATGGTTTGGTATTAGGCTCTATCGAACATGATAATTGGAAAACCGGAGTCGTGTCGAAAGTCAATACTCCCAATTCTATTACGTCGCTTATTGTTTATGGCGGTATTAGCGACAATTACAGTGGAAAGACCCCTACTACCCGAGATCAACTGCCTCATGGCAAAGTGAAAGGTACAACTGTGAAGTCACCGAAGGTGATGATCGGTTATTTTGACGATTGGAGAGATGGAATGGAGGTTTATGGCGAGTTGAATGCCGTTGTGACACCTAAACGTGCGTGGGATAAAGGAACGCCGTTCGGCTGGAACAGTTGGGGAAATGCGATGTCTGATGTTTCGTATGCGATTGCTTCGAGTGTATCGGCTTTCTTTGCCGATAAACTGGCTCCCGAATTTACCAATGACAGTACCGTATATATCGGTCTCGATTCTTATTGGACAAATATCACGGCTCAAAATCGCCGTCGTTTTATTAAGGAGTGTAAAGAACGTGGACAGAGACCGGGTATTTATTGGACTCCTTTCGTTGATTGGGGAGGCAACATGAATAAAGATGTGGAAGGAACTAACGGTAAATATAAATATGGGGATATTGTACTGAAAATCAATGGACAACCAGCGCAGTTTCCCGGTGGAAATAAAGGTTGGGCATTAGATCCTACTCACATCGGCACGAAGATGCGTATAGATTATTATATAGACCAATGGATTAAAGATGGTTATGAGTTCCTGAAAATAGACTTTATGACACACGGAACGTTCGAGGCCGACTCTTGGTATGATCCAGAGGTGACTACGGGAATACAGGCTTATAATCAGGGAATGAAATATCTTTCGGACAGAATAGGTGATAAGATGTACGTGAACCTTTCTATCGCACCTCTTTTCCCGGCGCAGTATGCCAATGGGCGTCGTTTTGCTTGTGATACATATGGAACGATGAACGATACGAAATATGCGCTTAACGCATTGACACATAGTTGGTGGACCGATCGTTTCTATTGTTATAACGACCCCGATTACATGGTCTTCGGTAAATTTACGGGTAATGGGGAATATCCGTCGGGCAGAACTTATACATTGCATTCGCCGGGAGAAAACCGAGCTCGGTTCACTTCGGTGGTAACTACGGGACTATGTTTGTTGGGGGACGATTTCTTGAACTGTACAGAGGAAGCGCGTGTTCGTGCACAGTCGATTGTCAAGAATGAAGAGATAAATCGTATCGGTAAAATAGGGAAGTCGTTTCGTCCTATCGTGAACGATTATTGGGGAACGGGTCAAGCCGATGCTTTTATGCATAGAGTTGCCGATACCCTTTATGTGGCCGCATATCACTTTACTACGTCTCCGACTCAAAAAGTTTTTAATTTGAAATATAGTGATTTGGGGCTTGCCGAAGGCGTGGTTTACACTGTACATGAACTTTGGACAGATAAAAAAGAAATGACAGATAAAACAGCAAATATATTGACGTTGAAAGTGCCTCGTTCCGATGCCAGAGTATTTAAGATTTATCCTGGAACCATATCTTCGGTAGAAGAGGCTGTGGCAGATAAAGATACTAAAATCTATCCCAATCCTTGTCATGATGAACTGTATATAAATAAATTGAATAACGAAAATAACTGCGATTATGACGTGTATTCTATTGCCGGGGAGAAACTGATTTCTTTGGACGATTTCGGTGGAGACGTGATTGATGTGAATCCTCTCGCCCCGGGCAGCTATATACTGGTATCTACCGATACCGTCACGAGGAATAGATTTGTTGCTTCGTTCATTAAAGAATAAACTGTAAAGTAGTTACCGATAAACACACAAAAAAGGTGATGAGAAGATTATCGCTTTTAGGATTATTGATTTTAACCCTTTCTCCTCTTTGCCTGAGGGCAACAGAGGCGAGGGTTATACAGAATATAGATTTCGATTGGTATTTCTACCCAGCCGATATACAAGGTTGTGAGATGAATAATAGTCGTTTTTTATCTTGGCGAAAAGTCGATGTCCCGCATGATTACAGTATCGAAGGAACTTATGATCAGAAAAATGGCCGTGAAAACGGATTTTTGCCGGGTGGCGGTGTCGTTTGGTATAAAAAAGAGCTCGAATGGAATCCTTTGTGGGAAGGTAAGAAGGTATTTATCGAGTTTGATGGAGCCTATATGAACAGTACGGTTTGGCTGAACGGTTATAAGCTAGGTTTCTATCCTAATGGTTATCTTGGATTTTCCTATGATCTCACTCCTTATTTAGTGAAAGGAACTAATGTTCTGTCGGTACGATTGGATAACAGTAGATTGCCGAGTGCGCGGTGGTATTCGGGCATAGGGATTTATCGTCATGTAAATTTGGTGACGACCGATCCGGTTCATATAGCTCGATTCGGAACGTGCATCCGAGCCGAGGAGATTTCGACCGAGTCGGCTCGGATATGTATAGAGACCGAGGTGAATAGTCCAGAGGCTTGTGAGGTTCCTATCAAGTTAATTTCTGTCATTCGGGACGGCCGAGGCCGTGAAGTCGGTAGAAGTCAACGCAATGGGCAAATCAGTTGTTATCAATTGACGTTGTTTGATACGATTTGTGTCGAAAATCCTCGATTGTGGAGTCCTGATACTCCCGAATGCTACTATATGGAGAGCTTTGTAGAGAAAGAGGGTAAGATCGTAGACAATTATACGACGCGTTTTGGTATCAGAAGACTGGAATATATACCCGAAAAGGGATTTAGACTCAATGGTATACCGACAAAAATGAAAGGTGTGTGCCTGCATCAAAATATGGGTGCTGTGGGAACGGCCTTGGCAGAAGATATATGGCATAAACGCTTAATACAGTTGAAAAAAATGGGGTGTAACGCCATACGTACATCGCATTATCCCTATGCTCCCGAGTTTTATGCCATGTGCGACACACTTGGTTTTATGGTGATAGACGAACCGTGGGACGGCTGGTTCCATTGGTATGGTTGTCACAAAGTGCCTTATGATTACAGCAATGACTTTCTTGATTGGTGGGAAAAAGATCTTCCCGATTTTATAAAACGCGACCGAAATTGCCCGAGCGTGGTGATGTGGAGTTTGGGAAATGAGGTTTGGGGATATGATAGGCATATGTATTTGCAGTATAAGATGAATAAGATTTTCCATGATATGGATCCTACTCGTCCTACAACGCAGGCCTATTGTACAGACCTTTATATCGATATTGCGGGATTTAATGCCAATGGCGAGTGTAAAGGAGATATATCGGATTTCCATAAAAAGCAACCGCTTAAATTGGCTGTGGGAACCGAGATCCCTCATACTCGGCAGACTCGTGGGGTGTACCGCACGATTGGAACTCGTAAACCGTGGGATAAAGATGAGGTGTTGAACGAGCATGATGCTGCCAGAGTATTCCCTCTTACGAGTTTTACGACCGAAGAGGTATTCGATGGTATAGATACTCGTTATGCTTCGAGTTATGACAATCAGACCCGCCGTATATCGGTAAGGGAGCAATGGAAACAGACTCGTGACAATGACTTTTTTATAGGACAATTTGTCTGGACAGGATTCGATTATCTGGGAGAATCGTGGGGTTGGCCCGGAAGAACCAATAACTATGGTATCATAGACCTTGCCGGTTTTGAGAAAGATCATTATTATCTGTATCAGAGTTTGTGGAGCGATGAGCCTATGGTTCATGTATTGCCTCATTGGACACATCCGGGTAAAGAAGGAGTAGAAATACCGGTGGTTGTCTATACTAACGGTGATGCAGCGGAACTGTTCTATAATGGCAAATCTTTGGGGAGGAAAGATATGCATAGAGATTCTTTGCAGATTGTTTGGAATGTGCCGTATCGTCCGGGAACCATCAAGGCAGTAGCTTATAAAGACGGGCGGGTAATCGCCTCATGCTCTCACAAGACTGCCGGAAAAGCCTACTCCTTGAAATTGACGGCAGATAGAAAAACAATGAAATCCAATCGTAAGGATGTAGTTTTTGTGACCGTCGATGTAACCGATAAGAAAGGGAATTTTGTACCCTATGCCAATGTGGACGTGGATTTTGAGGTGAAAGGCGATTATAAACTTATTGGAGTTGAAAATGGAGATGTCTTGGATATTGCACCTCATAAAGTGCTTCATAGAAAAACCTTCAATGGTAAAGCGTTATTGATATTACAAGCGACCGACAATGCCGGCAGACTGCGGATACAGGCGAAAAGCCCGGGCTTGAAATCATCGAGTGTCGAGATAAATGTTATATAGTTTTATATTCTAATTAC
>OJOF01001755.1_pt1 | contig 15431 bp, 14 predicted proteins | sample 1598181 | NCBI WGS metagenome assembly OJOF01 (sample SAMN01915226, study PRJEB22387) | human gut metagenome | isolation source: stool | host: Homo sapiens | place: USA
TTAATATAAACATTTGTGAAAATGTTTTTTAGATACTCAGCCTTTTGGCGTTCCACAGAAAACTGTAGCACCTGTGGTAAACCACCATATATCATATATTCCTCCCAAGCATCATCATAATCTCCATCGAAAGCCGCATAGAACTCTGCGAAGGACAACGGATATATTCTTATCTCATCTCCTCTGCCTCTAAATTCAGTTACAATATCGCTGGATAAAAACTTAGAGTTACTTCCAGTCACATATACATCAATATTGCTGATTCGAAGCAGGCTATTCAGCACTTCCTCAAATCGTGACATAAATTGTACTTCGTCCAAAAGCAGATAATATTTCTGGTCATCTTTCATTGCATCTTTAATATGCTGGTAACACTTCTTTGGATCTCTCAGCTCCTCATTTTCAATGCCATCCAAAGCAATCTCAATGATATGGTCATTATCTACACCACTCTCCAATAAATATTTCTTAAACAATACAAATAACAGGAATGATTTTCCACATCTCCTGATTCCCGTGATAATCTTTATCATCCCATTATCTTTTCTTATCTTTAACTGTTCAAGGTATGCATCTCTTTTAATCTCCATGAGTTAAACTCCTTGTTTTTGTAATTTTACACATTTTTTAGTAATTGAATTATATCATCTAGGATTTATTTAATCAATATCCATTACCATTTTATGTGTATTTTCACATTTCTATGCAGTTGATAACCAATTAACTATCTTTTCATAGAAAAGCAGGAAGTCTTTGATACTTGTTACATACATGACCACCTGCTCCAACGTGATGTAATGCGAAGAACACTTTTTCCGCCGTAACGCCGGCGCAGTCGAGCAGGACGGCATTCATTCCTTTCGGGCCGTCGTCACAGGTTTTGCAATCGCCTTGCGGTAAATTATAAGGGAAATGACCGCGGAGATCACTTCCGTGATCCAAAACGCATTCCAAACGCCAACCGCTCCGAAAAACCTGCTGAGTAAAAACGCAGCCGGGATGATGACCACTACATACCGGCAAAGTGAAATCAGTAAGGAGGGAGTTCCTTTCCCAAGTCCCTCCAATGCGCCGGAAGATGTAACAGAAACCGCCGAGACGATAAACCCGGCCCCGATGATGCGTAAGGCGGTTTCCCCGGCCTGAATCGTCGCTTTTGTGTGGGTAAACAGCCCCATCAACTGTCCGGGGATCAGCAGACATATTACTGTCCCAAACACCATAATGATGCCACTCATGCACAAAACGATCTGATAAATCTGGCTGACCCGTTTGTGCTCCCCCGCGCCGTAGTTATAGCCAATCAGGGGGCGCATCCCCTGCACAATGCCATTCGCTGGCAGATAGATAAAGGTCTGCAATTTGTAATAGATTCCTAAAACCAGAATATACACTTCGGAATATGCCGTCAAAATCGCATTGAGCGCCGAAATCAAAAGAGACGGAAGCGCAAGATTCAGGGTTGCGGGAATGCCGATGGAGTATAGCTTTATTACCATCTTTTTGCCGGGCAGAATGTACTGCCTGCGGATGTGCACGCGAATTGGCCGCACAAGATAGACTACAAGGTAAATCGCAAGCGTCAGAGTCTGCCCGATGCCGGTTGCCAGTGCAGCGCCTTCGATTCCCATTTCCGGGAATAGGCCATAGCCAAAAATCAGAACGGGATCTAAGACAATGTTTGTGATGCACCCGCACATCAGGCTTATCATGGTCGTTTTCATGTTTCCTACTGCCTGGTACAATTTCTCAAACGCCATGCTGACGGTAACAATGAGTGTAAAGGCGAATGCAACGACAGAATAGCGGACGCCAAGTTCAATGACCGCTTCGGATGAAGTGAACATCCGCAGGAAAACCGGCATGATCGTAATACAGCAGACTGTCATAACAACGCCATGAATCACGGCAAGCACAAGTCCCTGCGTGGCGGCCTGATCCGCTTTTTCATGATCCCCAGCGCCCAAATGAAAGGCGATTACGGCGTTGATTCCAACGCCAAATCCAATTCCAACAGCATTGATAAAATTTTGAACCGGGTAAACCAACGATAATGCCGTCATAGCCTCCTCGCTGATCTGCGCGACGAAAAAACTGTCCACAATGTTGTAGAGGGAATTGACCAGCATGGATAACACCATAGGCAGGGTCATGGATAAAATCAGCGGTAATACCGGTTTTTCTTTCATAAAAGTTTCATTCATTCGTGATTGCCTCCGGTGTTTCTTTTCTTGTCATAAAACAGATCGGATCTTTTCGGAAGCCAAAGGGTTCATAAAACTGTTCAGCCTCTTCCGTGATCAGCATTCCCAGCAGGGAACGGTATGTGTCTTCTGCCGTAATCGCCTTTAGGAGAGAGGCGCCCACACCCCTGTGCCGGAAATCTGCATCCACAACAACATCACAAATATAATACTGGGTGGCATAGTCTGTTATCACTCTTGCAAATCCGATTTGTTTTCCGTCGGCGGTATAGGCTCCATAGCAGATAGAGTGTTTCCATGACTCCATAATTGCTTCTTTCTTTCTGTTGCATGCCCATACGGTCTGTGATAGAAGGCGAAGTACGGTTTCTGTTTGCAGAGCATCCAGACCTTTTTTAATATGTATTTCCATATCGTCTCTCCTTTTCCTGTTCTTACTGTGTTTTTGTACCGCTGCAAAGCGTTTCTTTTTTTCTGCCTGCTCGGAAGATCAGAAGCGCCAGAACGAATGTTGCCGTTTCTGTGACAGGGAAGGACAGCCAGATCCCTGTAATCTTCAGGAGTTTTTCCAGACCCCACATGAATGAAATGAGCAGCAGAAACTGACGCAGTAGCTGGATCAGCATACTTGGAAAGACCTGTTCTGTTGCCTGAAGATAGGTGGAGATCATGGTAGACCATCCGCAGAACAGGTAGCTGACCGCCATAATCCGCATGGCGGAGATTCCAAAGGAGCGCATGGCTTCCGACGCCGTAAACAATCCCAGAATCTGCGCCGGAAAGAGGAGGACAGCCAACGTCCCCAGTATCATCATGCCGGTGACCAAAACAGTTCCATATCGGAAAGCTGAATGCAGCCGTTCGCTGTTGCCTGCGCCGTAGTTAAACCGCATGACAGGCAAACAGCCTTGAATCAAGCCGTTTACCGTCATAACAATCAGCTGCTGCACCTTAAAATATGCGCCGAAAAAAGCGATCGCCGTATCGGAATACGCCACCAAAAACAGATTGACAAAGGTCACCACAAACGAACTGAGGGCGTTCATGATAAAAGATGGCAGGCCAAAGGCAAAAATACGGTAGATCATCTGCTTTTTCAAATGAAAGCCTTTGATTTTCACCTGCACTTTCTGCTTTTTGCCCAGCAGTAAAGCAAATGCCAAAATCATGGACATCAGATAGCCTGCAACGGTAGCTACCGCAGCGCCGCGGATTCCCATAGCCGGGAAAATACCAATCCCAAAAATCAGAATGGGGTCGAACACGAAGTTAACGACCACACCCGCGATCTGGAACCACATGGGAGCGACCATGTTCCCGGTGGCCTGTATCATCTTCTGGATGGCGATATGCACCATATTGGGAATTTGCATGAAGGAGCACACACTCATATAGGCGATGCTCAGCTGATAAATTTCTTCATTATTGGTGAATGCCCGAAAATAGGGTTTCATAATCAGTAATGACATAAGGTTGAGCAAAGCACCTATTCCAAAAGCCAGTAACAATCCATGTGTGACAGTTGCATTTGCCTCATCCTGCTTTTTCTGTCCAAGATACCCTGCTATCATCACATTCACGCCGACACCGATCCAGATAGACGCTGCATTCATCAATGTTGTAATCGGGAATGACAGAGAAACAGCGGTCAATGCATTCTCACTCAACCGCGCCACAAACGCGCTGTCTATCAGGTTATAGGAATATTGCAGGAACATGGAAATCAGCGGCGGTATCGACATTTGCCAGATGAGCTTTCCAACAGGAGCGACCGCCATTTTATTATTGGTCTGCATACTTTCCCTCCTCTCCACAAATTGTCCGGCGCAAAAAAATTGCGCCGGACAGCGGGACATTAAATCCGAACAATATAGTTTTGTTTGCGTGCAGCGGGATGACCGGCTTCCTGGGCCGGATAACCCAATGCAATCGCCCCGACGCCACGCAAGGTTTCCGGTAGCTTCCACTCCCGCAGGAGAGCCTTGCCGCTTTCACTGTCAAAAATCTCACGTTCCCGATGTACTCATACGGTTCCCAGGCCAAGGGCATGGGCAGCGAGCATCATATTTTCAAGGACGCAGCTTCCGTCCTCAACAAAGGTGCTTGCGGAGCCATCTGCCAAAACCAGGATCACGACAGGTGCGCCATAATAAGGGTCTGTGTTGCTCCCCATCACTTCTGCGTTTAGTTTTGCAATCTCCTTCCTATATTTGGGGTCTGTAATTGCAATGATGGTTGGAGATTGATGTCCTCCGCCGGTAGGAGCGTATGTCCCTGCTTCCAGTACAGCGTCCAAAGCCTCGGAAGGGACAGGTTCCGATTTATAAGCCCGTACACTACGGCGCGTCTTGATCAGAGACAAAAAATTTTTTTTCCATACAGATATAGTCCTCCATTCTGCTAATACTTCCGAGATACAGGCAACAAAAAAGCCACACGGCTATCACAAGATAGCTGTGTGGCAAAAAGATGACCGAATCCGGAAAAAGTCCACTCAAATTTTACGCGTATTATTATAGCGTTCTTTCAGGAGACTGTCAAGCATCAATCATTACGGAATTGTGGCGTCTATCTGTTGTTTTTTGTGTTACTTTATGGCATATGAGAAATTCTGTCTGGTTTTGTACTCGTAGTGAGTGGGCATGTTCTCCCATTGGGAGGCCACCCACCAGTCCAATTCATTCAGTACGATATTGGATAGGATGCCGCCCTGCGGCGTTCCCTTAGTCGGGTAATCGCAGCTCATAGCTGGCTGGTTACCGGCTCTGCCTCTTTGACAACAGTTATATGTAATTTGACAACATTGATTAGAACTTTTACATTTAGGGGAAAATAGCGGAAATTATTCGGATAGCATTACTACCAATTTTTACTCGTGTTTTATTGCTGCAACAGAATATAACAGCAATCAATCGTCAGGTATTTTTCATAGGTAATTCATTTCTGTTATAATTCCATATACGGATTTTCAGAATCTACAAGTCCGACAATTGTTTTGCAACCCCAAATCCGCGCTATTCGCATCTGGAGTTCATCCTGCGCAGCAAGTACACGCTCGCGATTGAAATCTGTAAAACCATCAATGGGAAAGAATATGTCTGTGGAAGTGGAAGTGATTTTTCCGTTTTCGCTTTGCCTCCAAGTCCAGCAGCGGGTACGCACCTGCTGTCCGATTGCATACACTGTTTTCAGAAAGCGGATTTGATGAGCAAATTATTGCAGAGGCGGAAAAAAGCAATACCCTGCTTTATCCGCTCCAATACATAGTCAACTATAACTGATTTGCATGGGGAATTTGGCTGAAGATTCGGATTAAATAGCAGAATTTTATGCAGATTGCCTTTTTTGAAGCGCTAAAAAGTTTTTGATGGGTGATAGAAAGATATCTATCGTCGCAAAGGTATTTGATCAGCAGGGGTGTATTGCCTACCTCTGTAAGACTCCTAATGAGGTGCGATGCCTGCCGGGAACCTTGGAAGCACTCCGAGCGGATGGGGTTCAAATCGTTATTCTGGATTCTCCTGAAATTTACTCTGAGTATGCCCCATACACCTACATTGAAGACATGAAGGAGTTTATCGATAGGGTCACTCAGTTGAATCGAGCTGCGTGACGTGTGACCTGCTCAGACTACTATTTGACTACTACTGCGAAAAACCTCAGAAGCCTTGTGGCGCAAGGCTTCTGAAGTTTTCTCATAAAATGCCGCAAATTTGTGCAACACCCACCAAACCATTGTGCCACAACGGTTTGCGGCTTGACAGCCTGATAACTCCGACTCTGTAGGCCGCTGGTTCGAATCCAGTCGGGCGTACCAGAAAAACGGCAAGCATCGCAGGATGCCTGCCGTTTTTCCTTTTGCCCCGACGGGCGGATCTTATCCGCGTCTGCTCCACATCGGCTCTTTACAAGGGCGGGGGTCCCATCAAGATTTATGCGCAAAATTGTTTGCAGGCTCCAGCTGAGTGAAGTCAGCCGGCAATAGAGACGTCATCCAGAGCCAGCTCCAAATGCTTCCTGTTCATGTATTTCTTGCAGCCTCACTGGGCTTCGCCATGTGGCGGGCACAGGCCAGCATCAGGGAGACAAATTTGTTGTCCCCGGCCTGTGTGGTGCCGATGTAGAAGTTCATCAGGCTGTGAATCAGGGTGGAAAACGATATATCCCCCATATTGTCCAGACATGGTATGAGGCCAATAAAAACAAGGGCATCATGTTCAGAATGCAGGATCGGGTAGAATCCGGGAAGAACGGAGAGCACTGGGAGTAGTTCTATCAAACAGGCCTATCAAAACATTCTTATTTCCGGCAGCGCTGGAGATGTCCATGCATTAGGATGCTGGGCCAAAGGCGATTCCGTGCCGCTGACCTCCGGCACAAGCCGCAGATTCGGGATCGTGCTGCGTTTTTACTATTCGGATGGTACGGAGGGCGAGGAGATCGCCAACATCAATCCGGATTGCAGCAGTCAGAACGACTGGCAGCATCTGTCCCTGCGGGCAGTTGCGAAAAAAAGCGTATACCTCCATGCGGATCGTGTTGCGTTATGACAAGTACCCCTGTAACCGTCAGGTTACAGGGGTACTTCTTTTTTCACAGATGGAACATATTCACCAGAAACAGCAGGGCCAGTCCATAGTAGGTCACCACGGCCACCAGATCGTTGACCGTCGTGATCAGCGGGCCGGAGGCCACCGCCGGATCGATGTGGATCTTATGAAACAGCATGGGAACCATCGTCCCCACAAGGCTGGAGATCACCATGGCCACCACCAGCGACACCCCAACGCAGCCGGAGATCAGAAAAGCCGGCCCCCACGCATAGCCCTTGCACGCATGGATGTAGACCCCTAAAACCGCCAGCGCCATGAGTCCCAGGCACCCGCCGTTGAGAAGACCCACCCGCATCTCCTTGCCCAGCAGAGCCAGCTCCTCCTTCAGGGTAAGGTTCTCGTCCATGAGGACACGAATGGTGACGGCCAGTGACTGGGTGCCGACGTTGCCCGCCATATCCAGCACCAGCGACTGGAAGCAGATGACGATGGGCAGCACCGCCACCACGGACTCGAAGATGCCCACCACCGACGAGACGCCCATGCCCAGAAACAGCAGCACGATGAGCCACGGCAGACGCTTTTTCATACTGACGGCGGCAGGCTCCCGGAGGTCCTCCTCCGAGGTCAGGCCGCCCAGCTTGGCGTAGTCATCGCCCATGGCGTCATCCACCAGCTCCACCAGATCCTGAGCGGTGAGGATACCGGCGATCCTTCCGTCCTCCGTCAGCACCGGCAGGGAATCCTCCTCATACTCTGCGATCCGGTCGATGCAGTCCTCCACCTTTTCATGGGCCAACACATAGGGATAGCTGCGGCGGATGATCCCGCTCAGCGGATCGTTTTCACGGGCGATGATCAGATCCTTCAGGTCGATGGCCCCGGCAAAGACGCCGCTGCCGTCCACCACATACAGCGTGGAGATGTTGTCGTGCTCACCGGCCTGCCGCACCAGCTCGTTCATGGCGCCGCAGACGGTCAGTGTGTCCGGGATGCAGACAAAATTGCCGCTCATGCGGCTGCCGATCTCCTCCTGATGAAAGGCCAGCAGCCGCCGGACATCCTTCCGTGTGTCGTCGTCCAGATGGGCGGCTAAAGCCTGCTTCTTCTCCGCCGGAAGCTCCCGCAGCATATCCAGCGCATCCGCCGTGTCCATGTCGGCTATCATTTCTGCCGCCAGCGCCGCCGGAAGCTCCGCCAGATAGCGGGAGGCATCGTCCAGATAGGGGAATATCTCCGCCAGCGTCTGGGCGTCCATCTGCCGGAACAGCCGCTCCCGCTCCGCATCCGCCAGCAGCGTAATGGCTTTGGCCACATCCCGCCAGTGGTAGTGCTTCAGCAGCTCCGGTAGCCGGTCCCCGTTTTGGGCCGTGCGGATGACCGCTGCGATCTCCTGTGCGAACTCCTTGTTTACCATTCTGTTCATCATGTTCTTGTCCTCCTTTGACGCTACTTTGGGCAAAATGGGCGCAAAAATACACCGCCTCAGAGATAGTTGCCACAGCAAGACGTCTCCGGTGCGGTGCAGGAGGACACGACAAAGTAGAATGTGGTCAGCTCCTGTCCATGGATGACCACATCCGGTATCTGTGTCTCTGTGCGCCGCATATCCGGCTTCGCCCTGTACTTCCGCAGCTATCCATGAACATTCACCTCCGTTGATGGCTAAAATAGGTCTCTCCGACCACGGTTCATCATAACAGAACCCATCGACGCTGTCAACCGTTTCTTTCCCCAGCATTTTGCAGCCCCGGAGGTCTTACGACCTCCGGGGCTGCACTCCCGGCATTTACTGTCCTTGGGGCCGGATCTCCACAGTCCTGCCACCAAGACTCTCATAGATGCGGTGGGAAACGGAGAGGACGGTGCGCCCACGGGAGGCCTGACGCAGAGCCTCCCGCACACGGGCCTCCGTCTCGGCATCCAGATTGGCAGTGATCTCATCCAGCAGCAGCACAGCGGGGTCTGCCGCTGCGGCCCGTGCAATGGACAGCAGCTGCCACTCCCCCTGAGAGAATATCCCGTCCGTACACACCGTGTTATACCCCTCCGGCAGCGCCTGGATGGCCTCGTCGATCCCCGCCAGCCGGGCGGCCTCCTTGGCCATCTCTCCGGTGATCTGCGGGTCGCACAGGGTGATCTGCTCCAGCACGGTCCCCGGTATGCGGGAAAAATGCTGCTCCACGCAGCCGATACAGGTGCGCCGGTGCCGGTCCGGAATGTCCGAGACGTCCACCCCGCCGATGGTGACTGTCCCCGCCTCCGGTCGGTACAGCCCCAGCAGCAGCTTAAACACCGTGCTCTTTCCGACTCCCGTCCGGCCCACCAGCGTCACCTGCTCCCCCTGCTTCACCGTCATGGAGAAGTCGGTGAGCACGTGGCTTTCCCCATAGCCGAAGGTCACATGGGAGAGCACCACATCGCCACGGGCCTCCTCCCGCTCCGAAGGAATGTCTCGCTCCGGCTGGGCCAGAAAGGCATCGATGCGGCGAACGCCCGCCATGGCCGACTGGATGGTCTGTATCTCCATGCCAAGGCTCTCGATGGGGGCGAAAATGCGGGAGATATAGCTGATGACCGCCACCGACGTACCCACGGGCATTCCAAACAGGGTCAGCAGCTCTGCGTTGCTGGAGGCGGAGAGCAGCATGACTGCCCCCACCACCACGGCGTCCAGCAGCAGCACCACCGGCGAATAGACGGCGTCATAGAAGTTGGTGCGTTCCATGGCGGCATAGCTGTCACCGATGCGCCGGTCATAGCGGCGCTCCATGTAGTCCTCCAGTCCCAGCGCACGGATGGTGCGGATATTGTGCAGTGTCTCCGGCACCTGCCCGGACACGGCAGCCACGGCGTGGCGGTGATCCAGCTGCGCCGCCAGCATCCGTTTCTGCACGTGGCGGGTGAACACGGCCAGCAGCGGCAGCACCAGCAACAAAACCAACGCCAGACCAGTGTTCTTCACGGCAATGACTCCCAGAATGGAGAGGATGCGGCAGGCGTCCGCCACCATACTGATGATGCCGGAGGTGAACAGCGCCTCCACGGTATCCACATCGCCGGAAAATCGGGCGGCCACCTCACCGGGGTTCTGGTCCACCAGTGTGGCCGCCGGCAGCTGCGTCAGCTTCCGGGACATCTCTCGGCGCAGGGCATGGGTCATTTTCTGCCCGAACAGCACCAGCAGGCTCTCCTGCGCCGAGGACAGGATACCCTCCAGCGCCAGACTGCCGAAGTAGAGCAGCGCCGCCAGAAGGCTCAGGGAAAGTCCTCCTGTCAGCCGGTCGATGATGCGGGCCAGCACCAGCGGCGGCAAAAGCGACGCCGCCACCGAGGCTGCCACACATAAAAGCGTCCCCACGGTCAGCAGCCGGTGCTCCCCCGCCGCCGCCCGGATGGCGGCAAACACGCCTTTTTTCTGTCTGTTTTTCATGACTGCTTCCCTCCCGTCTGGCTCTCATACAGCTGGCGATACACCGGAGCGGATGCCATCAGCTCCTCATGGGTCCCCACGGTGACTTTGCCGTCCTCCATGAAGATCACCTGCCGCAGCTGTGGGAAGTGATACAGCCGGTGGGAGATCAGGAACACCACCTTGTCCTTGGCATAGTCCTGCAAATGAGCGAACACCATGTCCTCGGTGCTGCGGTCCAGCGCAGAGAAGGAATCGTCCAGCACCAGCACCGGCCGGGGATGGGAAAGGGTACGAGCCAGCGCCAACCGCTGGGCCTGCCCGCCGGACAGGCGGGCGCCGCCGCTGCCGATGAGGGTATCGGGGCCGTTTTCCATCGCCGACACCTCCCCCTCCAGCGCCGCAGCGGCCAAATACGGCGCAGCGTTCTGTCCCTCACCGCAGAGGACATTATTCCGGACGGTATCGGCGCTGAGCTCCGGGTCGTGGTGCCAGAGCCGCTACGACTGGATCCTCCCCGTGAGGAGCTGGCCTTCTCCCCCGGCGTTATCCCGGCCCTGTATCAGATCGTGGTGGATCTGGTGAAGCCCGACCATGGCAAGGTGCTGACCATGACCCCGGCCTACGGCTTCTTCCTCCACGCCTGCGAGTATAATGGCGTGGAGTTGGTAACGTCTCCCCTGAGGAAGGTGGAGGGATGGTTTGAAATGGACTGGGAGGACTTCCGGCGGAAGGTCGCCGACCCCGCCGTCCGGGTGCTGATGCTCTGCAACCCCCACAACCCCACCGGCCGCATCTGGACGGAGGAGGAGCTGCGCCGCATGGCGGAGATCATCGGGCAAAACCGGCTCCGGGTGGTATCCGACGAGATCCACTGTGACCTGAACCGCACCGGCCTGCGCCGCATCCCCATGGGGAAGGTAATGCAGGACTATGAGCGGCTCATCACCTGCATCTCCACCGGTAAGACCTTCAATCTGGCGAGACTGCTGCACTCCAACATCATCATCCGCAGCGCTCAGGAGCGGGCTCGCTTCCAGGCACGGGACAAGAACATCGGCGCCGTGAACCCCCTGTCCATTGCGGCACATCAGGCGGCCTACACCCATGGTGGGCCGTGACTGGAGCAGCTGAAGGCCTACATTGACGGGAATCTGGCGCTGGTGGAGCGTTTCCTGAAGGAGCGCATCCCCGGCGCACGGTTCACCATTCCGGAAGCCACCTATTTTGCGTGGGTGGATCTCAGCGGCGTGCTGCCGCAGGTGGACGATCTGCCGGACTTTTTCGCCAACAAGGCCTGCGTACTGCTGGAGGGCTGCGACGGGCTGTTCGTGGGCAATGCCAAGGGGTATATCCGTCTGAATCTGGCCATGCCCCGTGCCACGGTACAGGTCGGGCTGGAGCGCATTGCCGAGGCCATTGACAGGGAAAACGGACAGTGATAAATGCTGCGAAAAGTCCCCGGAAGCCATCAGGCTTCCGGGGGCTTTTTCAGGTCAGACTATCCCAGCAGCACCTGCTCCAGGAACCGATAGACCACCTGCGCCGTCTGGTGGACGGAGTCCAGCAGCACATACTCGTCCTTGCTATGGTAGTTTCGCCCGTCGGCACCGAAGATCACCGTCGGAGCCTTCAGCCGGGTGCCAAGGTAGCAGAAGTCCCCGCTGCTGTCGAAGTAGGAGATGCCGGGCTCCCGTCCGGTGACGTTCTGTACGGCGGTCATAAACTCCCGTACCATCGGCTCCTTCCGGTCCATGGGCAACGCCTCTCTGCGAGGCAGCGCCAGCCAAGACCATCCATCTGACGGCTCTGGGGACCGGGGTCGCTCAGAGCATCTACGAATAAAATCAAATGCTCCGGGATTTTCTCATCTGGCTGGGCGTCAGCGAGGCACCGCTGCCAAGGATGCCCGCAAAATGGAGCACGCTGTCGGCGCGGCAGACAGAGCATCTGGTGTACTTTCTCTGCTTCGTCAAGACCCTCCGCAAGGAGCCGGAGACGACGGAGTCCTGAGCCGCTTCTTGCAAAGTGTAAGGCTTCGGGTATATTTTCTTCTTTCTTTTTCCGGCTTCTTCTGCTATACTGACACCATCACCGAGAAATATACACGGCAGAGGTTCTTCTCTGTCAGGATGTCATAAGGAGGTTATCCCCATGCGTTATGAAATCAAAGGCACTCCCTTCCCCGTGGTGATCTGTCAGCTGGAAGACGGCGAGCAGATGGTCACGGAGCGTGGCTCCATGGTCTGGATGAGCCCTAATATGGAGATGCAGACCCATGGCGGTGGACTGGGGCGGATGTTCTCTAAAATGTTCTCCGGCGAGAGTATGTTTCAGAACATCTACACCGCTCACGGCGCCGGGATGATCGCCTTCGGCTCCAGCTTCCCCGGCCAGATCAAGGAGATCGCCATCACTCCCGGCCACGATATGATCCTCCAGAAGAGTGCCTTTCTGGCCGCCGTGCCGGGAGTAGAGCTGTCCATCCACTTCAACCAGCGGCTGGGTGCGGGCCTCTTCGGCGGCGAGGGCTTCATCATGCAGCGCCTCAGCGGCAGCGGCATGGCCTTTGCCGAGATCGACGGCACGCTGGTGGAGTACGACCTCCAGCCGGGTCAGCAGATCGTGGTGGACACCGGCAACGTGGCGGGCTTCACCGCCGGGGTGCAGATGGAGATCCGTCAGGTTCCCGGCATGAAGAACAAGCTGCTGGGCGGCGAGGGCCTTTTCAACACCGTCCTCACCGGCCCCGGCCGCATCTGGCTGCAGACCATGCCCATCTCCGGTGTGGCCGCCGCCCTGCTGCCCTATATCCCCACCGGCAACAATTAAGCTGTCTGTCAGGCCCGCAGAGTCCTTCTTTGCGGGCTTGGCAAATTTTTTTATTTTTCACGCAATAAAACCGCATCTCCACGCATTACAGGGATGACAGGAGATAAAAGCCTATGACTGCATGGCCCGCCACAACCGAATATGCCGGCAGCAGTGCTCATCTGACGGAGCTGCTGGCCGCCATCGCCGCCGGGCAGCAGGATGCGCTGGCGCAGCTCTACCATCTCACCCGAACGGCGGTGTATGGTCTGTCGCTGTCGTACCTGAAAAACACCCACGACGCACAGGATATCACGCAGGATGTATTCGTTCATGTGTGGGATCACGCCCCGCAGTATCGCCCTACCGGCTCTCCCATGGGCTGGCTGCTGACGGTCTGTCGGAATCTGTGCCTGATGCGCCTGCGGCGCACGGAGCGCCACGCCGTTCTCAGCGAGGCAGAATGGGACGCCATTCCCCAGCAGGAGACCGGTCTGACCACAGAGGAGCGAACGCTGCTGCAGCACGTTCTGTCCCGTCTGGGGGAGGAGGAGCGGCGCATCGTACTGCTCCATGCCGTCACCGGGCTAAAGCACCGGGAGATCGCCGCTCTGCTGGAGCTGCCCCTCCCCACCGTCCTGTCGAAGTATCACCGAGCAATCCGAAAAATGCGTGCTGATCTGGAAGGAGATAACGCCCATGACAAATGAAAAGCTGGAACAGTGCCTTGCACAAGCGCTGGAAAAAACAGCCCCCCATGACGTGGACGGCGTTCTCTCCCGCTGTGAGAAGCGGAAAGGAACGGAAATCCCCATGAAAACAAAACCTCACTCCCTGAAAAAATGGATGGCGATGGCGGCCTGTCTGGCCCTTCTGCTGCTGTGCGGCGGCGGACTGTTTCTGCGGCAGGCCAATGCTGTGGCCTCCGTGGTCTCCATCGACGTCAACCCCAGCATCGAGCTGCGGGTCAACCAAAATGAAAAGGTTCTGGCCTGCGTGCCTATGAACGACGACGCCCATGCCATTCTGGCGGATATGGGCGACGGCGAGGATCTGAAGGGGGCCAAGCTGGATGTGGCAGTAAACGCCATCGTCGGCAGTCTGGTCCGCAACGGCTATCTGGAGAGCATCTCCTCCGCCATTATGATCTCCGTAGAGGATCGGGATCAGAGCCGGGCTCACCGACTGCAGCAGGACCTCTCCGCCGCCGTGGACGGCATCCTGCGGGACAGCGCCTCTCAGGCCTCCGTATTGACCCAGACGGTCACGCAGGACACGTCTCTGGAGAAGCAGGCCAAGGACCACCACATCTCCACCGGCAAGGCGGCGCTGGTGAACCGTATCCTCGCCCTGAACAACAGTCTGTCCTTTGAGGAGCTGTCCAGGCTCTCCATCGGTGAGCTGAAGGATCTGGCCGAGACCGGCGCTCCTGCCATGCCCATCGGCATGGAGCGAGCACTGGAGATCGCCCTGCTCACCTGCGGGCAGTCCGCCGACCAGCTGACCAAGCAGGAGGTGGACGCTGAGCTGGACGAGGTTCCCGCCCACTACGAGGTGGAGCTGGAGGACCGCAGCGGTACGGAGTACGAGTATCGCATCGATGCCTATACCGGCGCTGTGCTCACCTCCTATGTGGAGCCGGACGGTCACAACGATGCGGATGACCACGATGACTATGATGATGACCACGACGATGACGACGATGATGCCCAGCCCACCGGCAGTGCCCAGCCCACCGGGCAGATCGGCCACGCCGCAGCCAAGTCCGCTGCCCTGACCCACGCCGGTGTGTCAGAGAGTCAGGCCTACGACATGGATGTGGAGCTGGATGACGAGGATGGCCGCTGGGTATACGAGGTGGAATTCAAGGCGGATGGCATGGAGTACGAATATGTCATCGATGCCTATACCAGCGCTGTACTGGAATACGATATGGAGCAGGACGATTGACCCCTTATAGCAAAAGAGGCAGGCACAAAAGTGCCTGCCTCTTTGTCGTTATTCCGATTCCGGCGGCGCTCCGGGGTCTCCCTCCGGCAGCGATGCCTCCTTGTCCTCGTCCTCCGACAGGGTGGGGATAAATGCCTGCGCCAGCTTTCCCTTGCCCCGGTGCTTGATGTAGAAGTAGCCGATGACGCTGAAGGTCACGGCACCGATGAAGTTGACGAACAGATCCTCCATGGTATCGTACAGCCCGATATCCAGATACCCGTCAAAGCCCAGATCCGTGCCGTTGACGGCCACCGAGTGGATGCCGTCGATGGTGATGGGGGTATTGCTGTTGGTGGGGTCCAGCATCACGGAAGTAATGCTCTGCACCACGGTGTCCTTCTGCATATCCAGATGGAACACCCGGTCCATGCCGAACTCGAAAAACTCCCACAGCACCCCCACGGTCATGGAGAAACAGAAGGCCGCCAGCGCCACATATACCGGCGAGATCGGAAGAGC
>OJOF01001794.1_pt1 | contig 15205 bp, 18 predicted proteins | sample 1598181 | NCBI WGS metagenome assembly OJOF01 (sample SAMN01915226, study PRJEB22387) | human gut metagenome | isolation source: stool | host: Homo sapiens | place: USA
CGAAGTTCCTGCCGCTATTTTTTCAGCTGGTTATGATTCCCGGAATAATTCGTCATAGGTGGTGTGCAGGGCGTCTCGGATGCCCCGGAGCTGGGTGGCTTCAATATGTCGGACACCACGTTCGATCTTCACCAGTGTCTCACGGGTCATGTTGATGCCCTCCAGCTGCAGCAGCTGCACCAGCTGGGTCTGCTTGATGTGTTGAGCCAGACGGATGCGGCGTATATTCTCTCCGATGCGGATGCTGTCCTGCTTGATTTTCTGTTCCACGGGCTTACCTCCCATAAAATTATGGTTCGGGGTACTCTGATATTTGCTGCTCAATTTGCCGGACGATATCGCTGGGCGGAATATCCAGCGCCTGTGCGATTTTGAAAAGGGTATCGAGGGTGGGACTCCGCAGTCCACGCTCGATTTTGCTGTAATGGGTGCGGTCCAGACCGGCCAGACCGCTGAGGACCTCCTGTGACATTCCCTTTCGGAGCCGATAGCTTTGAATCACCTGCCCCACCAGAGCGGCGCTGACCATGACCTCACCTTCTTTCCCTGTTATCATAACAGGAAGCAAAGAACGGAATGAGGTCACTTGACCCCGACGACAAAAAGGTGTAGAATGGACCTATCTAAATTGGGGGGTGGAATAGATGAAGCGGGTGGAGATACTGGTGGAGGAGAGCCCATACGAATTCTACCGGAAGGTAGGGGCGCAGGCCGGGGGCCTGCCGGCGGAGCGGGTCATGGCGGATGCACTGCTGAAGCTGGCGGGGGAGCTGTCGCTGCAGGCGCTGGAGAAAAAGCGGCGGCCGTGAGAAAGGAAAAAACCGTGGAAGCACAGCTTCCACGGTTTTTTGAACGTAAATTTTACTCGGCGGGGTAAACAGAAACCTGCTTACGATCCTTGCCCAGACGCTCAAAGCGAACCACGCCGTTGGCCTTGGCGAACAGGGTGTCGTCGGAGCCACGGCCCACGTTGGCACCGGCGTGGATGTGCGTGCCACGCTGGCGAACCAGAATGTTGCCGGCCAGAACGTGCTGACCATCCGCACGCTTGGGACCCAGGCGCTTGGACTCGGAATCACGGCCGTTCTTGGTGGAGCCCATACCTTTTTTGTGGGCGAAGAATTGCAGACCAATGTTCAGCATATTTCAGTACCATCCTTTCTGTAAGGGTAGAGAAGAGGAGGGCGGTCAGCCTTCCATAACTTCAATGTTATCGGGATATTCGTCGTGAAGCTGCGCCAGATAGACCATCAGCCCCGTCAGGAGATTCTGACAGGTGGACTCGGCCGTGTTGGCCAGTCCGCCGGGGAGCCGAAGGGAGATCGAGGCATACGCTTCCCGCACCTTTACCGCAGCACACAGACCCATCACGTCGTTTACGGTGGCCTCCACCAGACGGACGGCGCTGGTAATGGCGGCGCAGACGATGTCTTCGCCGGATTCTCCCCAGCCGCTGTGGCCCTGCACGTCAAACCCGATGATGCGTGCATCCTCCGTGAGGAATGTAACGGTCGTCATGCCTTAGAAAGAGATCTTGCCGATCTCCACCTTGGTGTAGGGCTGACGATGACCCTGCCGTTTGCGGTAACCCTTCTTGGGGGTGTACTTGAAGATACGGATCTTCTTGCCCTTGCCGTTCTTCACCACGGTGGCATCCACCTTGGCGCCCTCCACCACGGGAGTGCCGAACTTGGAGTTCTCGCCGTCCACGATGGCCAGCACCTGATCAAAGACCACGGCGTCGCCGGCGTTGACGTCCAGCTTCTCGATGAAAAGCGTATCACCCTCGGAAACGTTGTACTGCTTACCACCGGTCACGATAATTGCCTGCATTACTTGTTGCACCTGCCTTTCCTTTATAACGGACTCGCTGTCGGGGGCGTCGGCTGCGGGAGCCGAAACTTCTACCCATTCAAAGCGGCTTATAAAGTATACCAGCCGGGCGAAACTTTGTCAACGCCTTTTGGGGAGATTTTGCGGCATTTTCTCCGGAATATTCAAAAAAATGTCATGACTTTTTCCGTACAATGGGGTACAATGAATGAAAATAAGTGTTTGGAGGAAATTTCCCTTGAGAAAGCTCTATGACGCCGCAGACCGGTTCTGCGCCCGGCATCCCCGCTTCGGCGTGCCGGATCTGATGCGCTATATCGTTATCGGCAATGTGGTGGTGTTTTTCCTGATCATGCTGACCAGAGGCACCAACGCCAATGCCCTGAACTTCCTGTATTTTGATCCGCAGATGGTGCTGCGGGGTGAGGTGTGGCGCATCGTCACCTACATTTTCGTACCCAGTACCACCAGTGTGTTCTGGCTGGTGGTGGAGCTGTATTTCTACTACTGGATCGGCTCCACGCTGGAACGGGAGTGGGGAACGGCACGGTTTAACCTCTACTATTGGAGCGGCGTGCTGCTGACGGTCATCGGCGCTCTGCTGGCCAGCGCCATTACGGGCGGCAACTTTGCGGTGGCGGGGACGAGCTACGTGAACCTGTCCATGTTCCTGGCCTTTGCGCTGCTGTTCCCCAATACGCAGGTGCTGCTGATGTTTATCATCCCGGTGAAGATGAAGTGGCTGGCCTACATCGATGTGGGACTGTTTGCGGCGGGCATCATTCGGGCCATTTTGGTGCGGAACTGGGGCGGCGTGATTTTGCCGGTCATGGCGCTGCTGAACTTCCTGATCTTCGCATGGCCCACCCTGCAGGGCTGGGCGCAGCGGCAGCAGTATCAGCACTCCCGGCAGGCGGTGAACTTCAAGAAGGCCGTCCATCAGCAGCAGAAGCAGCAGGGGTATCACCACAAGTGTGCCGTGTGCGGCCGCACGGATACGGACTATCCGGATCTGCAGTTCCGGTATTGCAGCAAGTGCGTGGGCTATCACTGCTTCTGTCAGGATCATATCTTCTCCCACGTTCACTTTACGGAGTGAGGAAAACAGAAGAAACAGAGCGCCGATCCATGCGGATCGGCGCTCTGTTTTTTGACTTTTTGTGCGCTTTATGTATCCAGCTCCAGCAGGTGGAGGCCGTAGCCGTTGAGGTAGGGCTTCACCAGATCATAGGGGATGAAGAAGGTCTGCTCACCGGCGGAATAGGGGGCGATGTCGTAGGTGTTGAAGACGATGGTCACACCATCGGCGTTATAGAACACGCTGCGCTCGATCCAGTCCAGCACCGTTTTGTCGTAGTCGCTGAAATAGGAGGTGTCGCCGCTGTCCTGAATCTGACGGAGGATCAGCTGGTACACGGCCTCCTCCAGTTGGTTGATGTCGGTGGCCAGATCCGTGACGGACACGGTCTTGCCGGTGGAGAGGTCGAAGGAGACGGCCTGCCGCCAGGTGCTGGGGTGGGCGCCGCCGGTATAGGAGACATAGGACAGGGTGACGCACAGCAGGCGCTCATTCTGCCACCAGGAGATCCCTGCCTCATCCCGATAGGCGAAGTCCTCGGTTTTCCAGCGCTCTCCGCCGGTGGTCTCGTACTCCTCACGAGCCATCTGCTCCATCTCGTCCAGCATATCCACCTGCTGATCCCGCCAGTCGGTGAACCAGTCGTTGATGCGCTGCACGGCGGCCTGCCGGTTCTTGGCGGCGGTGTCGCTGTTGTCAGGGCTGCCGGTGAGGGTCAGCACGGGGATCTGATATCGGGCGGTGAGCAGCACTGTCTCGTCCTGCTCGCTGACGGTATATTGCCGCTCGATCCACTCCGTGGAGATGACAGGGACGTCCGGGGAGGTCACGGCCACCTTCGGGGTGTCGTCTACCATCATGGTGTTGGCGGCGGAGACCTTACAGCCGGTCAACAGGCCCGTCAGAACGGTACATAAGACCAGCAGCATGGCCAGAGCCAGTAGCTTTTTCATGGGGGATTCACCTCACAGAAGGATGGGGTTCGTGCGCCAGTCGCTGCCGCAGACGCTGCGGGAGGACTGGGGATAGGTCAGGACATAGAGATCCGTCCAGAGAGCCTCCTGACGGAAAAGAGTCTCCGCCGCAGGCCCCAGGCGGGACACGTCACCGGGGCGGGTCAGTACCGGTGCGCCCTGCCGCTGCATCTGCCGCAGCAGATCCCGGCCCCGCTCGTTGGCAGCCAGCACACGGAGATAGGGGATACCGCCCGTCGGGGGCGTGACATCCAGCCACGCCGACAGCAGCATCCGCCTCAGCCGGGAGGTGGGGTAGCGCTTGGTTTTGGCGGTCTCCAGCAGCTCCTCCGGGGAACAGGAGGTGCGTACCGCCTGATAGAATCGGTGGTACAGGCCCTCCTTGCCGCCGTCGTAGGGGAGGAAGTCCTCCTCCCGCAGCTGCCGAAGCCGGGCTAAAATGGCCCGGTGGCAATAGGAGAGGTCCGCCGGGGCCTGTCCCAGCGCCAGTTCCCGCCGCAGCACCTGCGCCGCGGGGGCGGGAAGATAGGAGAGGGCCTCGTCGGTACGGCCGGAGCGCAGCAGCGTCCGCAGATAGGAGGCGGAGGCCGTGTCGCCGGAGGGTGCGCCGTCATGGCCGGCCCCCTGACGCTGAACGGCCAGCGGCTCCATGGGAGCCTTCTGCCGCCGCAGGGCCTTCAGGTACTCGATGGCCAGAATGTCGTTGGGGCGGGAGAGCATCTGCGGGGGAGCGCCCAGCTCCTCCGCCGCCTGCTGCCGGGCCGGGGCATAGGCCATGCCTTGGGCCAGCAGCTGCAGGATGCGGGGCATCAGCTCCGGCTGGGAGAGAGCCGCCTCCGTCGCCTGTAAGGCAGTCAGGTCACCGCACTCGCTGCCAAAGGCCAGATGGGACACCACGCCGGTGGAGGTCAGCAGCGCCACACCGCCGTCGGCAAACCGCTCCGCCGAGGCCATGGCCCACGGGGTGGGCAGCTCCAGCATCAGATCGGCGCCGCAGCGGACGGCCATCTCTGCACGGGCGTGCTTGTGCGCCACGGCGGCGTCGCCCCGCTGGACAAAGTTGCCGCTCATGGCGCATACAAGGGGGGCGTCGTACTGCCGCCGCAGGCCCTCCAGCATCCGGGCATGGCCCAGATGGAAGGGATTGTATTCACATATGATACCAATGGCGTTCACGATGTTCCCCCTTAAAATGTTACAAAAGGTTACAATTCAGTTGCGGGATGCACGGATTTGTGGAAATTTCTCTGGTTTCAACGGAGAAATAAACAATTTGTCGGGTATTTACGAGATCTTGCCAGAATCATACCATACATCCGCAGATTTTGCAACGGAACACTTGGGCGTTGCTTTTTTCCGGCGGTGTGATACAATAGGGCCAACTGATAAACGAAAGGCGGTAATCGCAATGAACAGCGCTGAAAAGCTCCAACTGCTGCGGCAGCGGATGCAGGAGCAGGGCATGGACGCCTATGTGGTGGTAACGGATGATTTCCACGGCTCGGAGTACGTGGGTGACTATTTTAAGGCCCGGGAGTATCTGTCGGGCTTCACCGGCTCTGCCGGTACGCTGGTGGTGCTGCCGGACAGCGCCGCCCTGTGGACGGACGGACGGTACTTTTTGCAGGCGGCGGATCAGCTGGCCGGGAGCACCATCGACCTGATGCGGGCGGGGCAGCCCGGCGTTCCCACCATCGGGGCTTTTCTGGCACAGAGGGTGCCGCAGGGAGGCACCGTGGGCTTCGACGGACGCACCGTCAGCAGTCTTTTTGCCCGGACGATGGCCGCTGCGCTGGAGGGGAAGAACGTCCGCTTCGCCTATGAGCAGGATCTGGCCGGGGCTGTGTGGCCGGACCGGCCGGCGCTGTCGGCGCAGCCGGTGTGGGAGCTGCCGGCGGAGTGCGCCGGGCTGACCCGTGAGGAGAAGCTGCATCTGCTGCGGGAGAAGATGCGGGAGACCGGGGCAGAGGTACTGGTGCTGACGGCGCTGGACGAGGTGGCGTGGACGCTGAACCTCCGGGGCGACGACGTGCGCTGCACGCCGGTGTTCCTGTCCTTCCTGCTGCTGCGGCAGGAGGAGGCCACCCTGTGTGTGCAGGAGCAGATCCTGTCCGGGGAACTGAAGGAGAAGCTGGCGGCCTGCGGCGTGGCGCTGGCCCCCTATGAGAGCATTTATGACCGGCTGCGGGCCATCCCGGCAGGGACGACGGTGCAGACGGACAGCGCCACGGCCAACTACTGCGTATTGCAGAGCCTGTCCGGGGCCAAGGTGCTGGACAGACCCAGCCCGGTGCAGCTGATGAAGGCCATGAAGACCCCGGCGGAGCAGGAGAACTTCCGGGCCGCCCACATCAAGGACGGTGTGGCGGTGTGCCGGTTCATCTGCTGGCTGCAGAGCCATGTGGGCAAGGAACCCATCACCGAGTGCAGCGCTGCCGCCAAGCTGGAGAGCTTCCGGGCTCAGCAGCCGGACTATCTGGGGCCAAGCTTTGACTCCATCATGGCCTTCGGCCCCCACGGAGCCATCGTCCACTATGAGCCCACGGCGGAGACGGATGTACCGCTGGAGCCCCGCAGCTTCTGCCTGGCGGACACCGGCGGACACTATCTTCAGGGGACCACGGACATCACCCGTACCATCCCGCTGGGGCCGCTGACGGAGGAGGAACGCCGGGCCTATACGGTGGTGCTGAAGGGTCATCTGCGGCTGGGGGCGGCCCGGTTCCCGGAGGGCCTGTGCGGGCAGAATCTGGATATTCTGGCCCGGCTGCCTCTGTGGGAGCAGGGGATGGACTACAACCACGGCACCGGTCACGGCGTGGGGTATGTGCTCAGCGTCCATGAGGGACCGCAGCGCCTCCACTGGCGGCTGCCGGAGAACCAGAAGGTCACGGCGCTGGCAGAGGGCATGGTGGTATCCAACGAGCCCGGCTACTATGCCGCCGGACAGTTCGGCATCCGCCATGAGAATCTGGAGCTGGTGCAGCGGGACGGCGAGAACGAGTATGGCCGCTTCCTGCACTTCGAGCCGCTGACCATGGTACCCTTCGACCGGGCGGCGCTGGAGCTGAGCCTGCTGTCGGAGGAGGAGCTGGCGCTGCTGAACGCCTATCATGAGAAGGTGCGGGCTGCCATCGCACCCCATCTGGATGGGGAGGAGCTGGCGTGGCTCGTGGCCGCTACGGCACCCATCCTGCGGTAAGAGAAGAATAGAAAAGCCGTCCCCGGCCAGTGGCCGGGGACGGCTTTTTTATACGGGAAGCTCACCGTTTCAGCAGGGCTTGGCGGCGCCGCCAGTCCGGCAGGTAACGCTCCACCTCGGCGTAGAAGGCGGGGCTGTGGTTTTTATGGCGGATATGGGCCAGCTCATGCACCACCACATACTCGATGGCCTCCGGTGGATAGGCCATCAGGTACAGGGAGAAGCAGAGGCTGTTTTTCCCGGAGCAGCTGCCGAACCGTGTCCGGGCGGAGGTGATCCTGATCCCGGTGGGGCGGACGCCCATGATCCCGGCCCAATAGGCTACCCGCTGGGGCAGGTGAGCCTTGGCCTGCCGGCGAAGGGCCTCCTGCTCCTGAGGGGTGGGTTCCGGGTGCTCCGCCCGATACCGGGCCTGACGCTGCTGCTGGCGATGGATCCATGTCTCGTGCTTTTCCACGAAGGTGCGGATCTCCTCCGCCGGGAGAGTCATGGGCGCCCGCACTATCACGCTGCCGGACTGGTCCACCTGTAGGGCCACGGTGCGGCGGCGGCTCCGCACCACCCGATAGTCCGTCATCGCTCTGCCACCCAAATGAACCGGGGGCCGTGATAGCCGTCCCGGTCCACGGTCTCCGTCCACATGGACGCAGGGCGCACCCATAGGCCGCCGTCGCCGTAGAGGGCCCGGTACACCACCAGCTCCTCCAGCGTCTCCGAGTGACGGGCGATGCCCAGCACCTGATATTCATTGCCCTTGAAGTGGTGATACCGCCCCGGTTGGATGTCCGCCATATGCTCCACCTCCGTTTTTGGGATCAGTATACCACATCGGTTCCCAAAAGGCAAAAACTGTGTTATCATACAGGAAAGGACATATGCTGAAAGGGGAGACTGCACCATGAAGAACACCACCCTGTGCTACATCGAAAATCCGGCCGGGGAGTATCTGATGCTCCACCGGGTGAAGAAGGAGAACGACTGCAACCACGACAAATGGATCGGTGTGGGCGGGAAATTCGAGGACGGAGAGAGTCCGGAGGAGTGTGTCCTGCGGGAGACACTGGAGGAGACGGGACTGACCCTTACCGACTATCGGTATCGGGGGATCGTCACCTTTGTCTCCGACCGGTGGGAGACGGAATATATGCATCTGTTCACCGCCACCGGCTGGACGGGCCGCATCCGGGAGGACTGCGACGAGGGCGTGCTGGAGTGGATCCACCGGGATCGGCTGGCAGCCCTGCCCCAGTGGGAGGGGGATCGCATCTTTCTGGAGCTGCTGCGGCGGGAGGTGCCGTTCTTCTCCCTGAAGCTGCGCTATGAGGGGGAGCGGCTGGCCTATGCCGCCCTGAACGGAAGGGAGATGGAGCGATGAAGCTGCTGGTCAGTGCGTGTCTGCTGGGAGTGGCCTGCCGCTACGACGGGCGGAGCAAGCTCCATCCGTTGGCGCAGGAGCTGTGCCGCCGCCATGAGGTGATCCCCGTGTGCGGGGAGATCTTCGGGGGGCTGCCCACGCCCCGGCTCCCCTCCGAACGCCGGGAGGGCGGCGTGTTTGCAAGCGACGGCGGTGATGTCACCGATGCCTTCCGCCGGGGGGCGGAGGAGGTGGTGCGTTTGGCCCGGCTCACCGGAGCACAGGCGGCCATTCTGAAGGAGCGCAGCCCCTCCTGCGGCTCCGGGGAGATCTATGACGGCACCTTCACCGGAACGGTGGTGGAGGGCTGGGGCGTGACAGCGGAGCTGCTGCGCCGGGAGGGCATCCCGGTGCTGGGGGAGTCCCGGATGGGAGAACTGCTGACAGAGGGCGAGGCGTGTTTGGTCAAAATCACAAGAGACCCGGCGAAAAAACTGTGAGATTCTGAAAAAATGGTCCGGCCCCATTGACAGCCTATGTATAAGTTGCTAAGATGGTAGCGTCAACAAACCGAAAACGTTACCGGAAAGGTTTCCAAGTTTTCGGTACTATCTCCGGAGGGATTACCGATGACCATCAAAGATATTGCCCGGCTCTGCGGCGTCAGCGTCAGCACGGTATCCCGTGTGCTCAATGACCGACCTGACGTCAGCGAGGAGAACCGACGCCGGGTGCTGGAGGTCATTGAAAGCTCCAACTACATCCCCAACAACACCGCACGGGATCTGGTCAAGACCAAGTCCGACGCCATTGGATTGGTGGTGCGGGGCGTGTCCAACCCCTTCTATACCGACATCATCCGGGCCGTCGAGGACAGCATCACCGCCGAGGGCTTTACCATGGTGATGCAGCAGATCGGCACCTGCGATGACGAGATCAAGCGGGGGGCTATGATGGAGCGGGAGAAGCGGCTGCGGGGCATCGTGTTTCTGGGCGGACGATCCGACTATACGCCGGAGGAGCTGACCGTGCTGAACGTACCCTTCGTCTGCTGCTCCTACGCCAATCAGTACGGCACACTGCCGGAGGGCTCCTACGCATCGGTGTCCATCGCTGACGAGGAGGAGGCCTATCGGGCCGTGACGGAGCTGTATCGCTGCGGACACCGCCGCATTGCGGCGCTGGTAGCCCGCACCGATGACCGGGCCATCAGCCAGCTGCGCTATCAGGGGTATCTCCGGGCGCTGGCGGACTGCGGCCTGCCGACGGAGGAGGAGCTGGTGATCCGCGCCGGGTCCTTTGACATCGGGGACGCCTACCGGGCCACGGCGGAGAAGCTGCGGCAGGAGGCGGACTTCACGGCGGTATTTTCCATTGCCGACAACATGGCGCTGGGCGCCATGCGGGCGCTGCGGGAGGCGGGACGCCGGGTACCGGAGGACTGCTCCGTTATCGCCATCGACGGCCTGACCATGTCGGAGTATTTCTATCCCATGCTCACCACCCTCTGTCAGCCCATGGAGGAGATGGGGCGGTGCAGCGTGGAGATTTTGATGGACATGATCCACGGCCGGGGACGGCCCCGCTGCGAGACGGTGCGGACCGTGCTGCGCCGGGGAGCGTCTGTGCGGCGGATCAACTGAGTTTTTCCCATCCCAAGGGATGTGAAAAATAATAAATGAAGGAGAAATGAAAATGAAGAAGTTTCTTGCATTGGCTCTGGCTCTTGCTATGGCGCTGTCTCTGGCAGCCTGCGGCAAGAAGGCAGATGACAACAACAAGGGCAATGGAGACGAAGCGAAGGGTTCCGTGTACTACCTGAACTTCAAGCCCGAAGCCGACAAGGCCTGGCAGGATCTGGCCAAGACCTACACCGAGAAGACCGGCGTGGAGGTCAAGGTCGTCACCGCCGCCTCCGGCCAGTATGACACCATGCTGACCTCCGAGCTGGACAAGTCCGCTCCTCCCACCATGTTCCAGGTGGGCAATCAGGGCGCCGTCAACTCCTATGGCGATTTCTGCTATCCTCTGGATAACACCGACGTCATGAAGGAAATGACCACTCAGGACTTCAACCTGAAGAATGCCAACGGCGAGACCGTGTCCATCGGCTACTGCTATGAGGCCTATGGCATCATCGTCAACAAGGCTCTGCTGAAGCAGGCCGGTTATGAGATCACCGACATCACCAACTTCGAGTCTCTGAAGAAGGTGGCTGATGATATCCACGCCCGTGCCAACGAGCTGGGCTTTGACGCCTTCAGCTCCGCCGGTCTGGAGGGCTCCTCCAGCTGGCGCTTCTCCGGTCACCTGGCCAACATGCCCCTGTTCTATGAGTTCCGGGATGACAACGTCACCTCTCAGCCCGCCACCATCAAGGGTACCTATCTGGACAACTTCAAGAACGTCTGGGATCTGTACACCACTGACTCCGCCACCACCGGCGCTGCTCTGACCACCGCCACCGGCGACACCTCCGAGGCCGAATTCGGTCAGGGCAAGGCCGTGTTCTTCCAGAACGGTTCCTGGGAGTATGCCAACCTCACCGGCGAGGAGAAGGGCTTTAAGATGAACCCCGAGGATCTGGCCATGATCCCCATCTACTGCGGCGTTGAGGGCGAGGAGAAGTCCGGCCTGTGCTGCGGCACCGAGAACTGCTGGGCTGTCAACAAGAACGCCAAGGAAGAGGACATTCAGGCCACTCTGGACTTCATGAAGTGGGTCGTCACCTCCGACGAGGGCACCACCATGCTGGCTGAGCAGTTTGGCCCCTGCCCCTTCAAGAACGCCAAGACCCCCGAGAACGTGTTCTTTGCCGATGCCAACGCCTATACCACTGCCGGCAACTACATTGTGACCTGGGACTTCAACTGGACTCCCGCCGTGAATGACTGGCGTGCGGGCGTGGTGGACGCTCTGACCCAGTACACCGTCAACGGCGGCAGCTGGGACAACGTCAAGACCGCCTTCGTGGACGGCTGGGCCACCCAGTATGCCAAGGAGAACGGCTGAGCTATAAGCGCTCCGTTGTAACGCAATAGGACCGGGGGCGGGCTTATCGCCCGCCCCCGATTTTCTCACCTGCGGCGCACAGAGCTGTTGGCCGGTATGGACCGGGCAAGAGCTCCGGGCGCCGCCCGGAAAAAACATAGATAGGAGAGAGGCGTCATGAAACTTCCGAAACACCGCCGGGACGAGGCCGCACTGAATTCCCGGCTGATCCGCCGCCCCATCAAGCGCATGGTGTGGCTGTTTTTGCTGCCCACCTTTGCCGCCTTCTGCATCGGCTTCCTGTACCCCTTCTTCAAGGGGCTGTTTCTGTCCTTCTGCAACTTCCGCATTACCAGCCAGTGGACATGGACGGGGCTGGAAAACTACCGGAAGGCCTTCCAGGACCCCGGCTATATGCACGCATTCTGGTACACGGCGCTGTTTGCTCTGGTGAGCCTGATCGTTATCAATCTGTTTGCCTTTACCATTGCCTATGCACTGACCCAGAAGTTCAAGGGTACCAACGTGTTCCGCACGGTGTTTTTCCTGCCCAACCTCATCGGCGGCATCGTGCTGGGCTATATCTGGTCCATGATCTTCGACGGCATCCTCATCAAGTACAACACCTCCGTGATCCTGGAGACGAAATACGGCTTCTGGGGTCTGGTGATCCTGGTGTGCTGGCAGCAGATCGGCTATATGATGATCATCTATATTGCCGGACTCCAGGCCGTGCCCGAGGATATGCTGGAGGCGGCCCGCATCGACGGCGCCAACCGCTGGCAGACCCTGTGGCGGGTCACTATCCCCAACGTGATGCCCTCTATCACCATCTGCATGTTCCTGAGTCTGACCAACGGCTTCAAGCTGTTTGACCAGAATCTGGCCCTGACCGCCGGGCGTCCCTTCCAGCAGCTGGGCAACGGAGAGACCATCAAAACAACGGAAATGCTGGCCCTGAACATCGTCAACGCCTTCGGCACCAGCGGCGGCGGCAACCGCGGCGTGGGTCAGGCCAAGGCCGTGATCTTCTTCATCGTGGTGGCGGCCATCAGCATCATCCAGCTTCAGGCCAGCCGCCGCAAGGAGGTGCAGCAATGATCAAAACCGAAGCTCTGCGCCGCAGAGAGCGCCGTCAGGCGCTGCTGACGGTGGTGTTCACCATCATCTCCGTGATCTATCTGATGCCGGTGCTCCTGGTGCTCATCAACTCCCTGAAGGCCAACGCCTTTGTCAACACCGAGACCTTCAAGCTGCCCACGGCGGAATCCTTTGTGGGGCTGAAGAACTATGTCAAGGGCATGACCTTCGGCAACTTCGCCTTCTATAAGGTGGTATTCTACAGCTTCTTCATCACCATTACCTCCACGGCGCTGATCCTGCTGTGCACGTCCATGGCGGCGTGGTACATCTCCCGGGTGGGGAGCCTGGTCAGCAAGATCGTGTACTACCTGTGCGTATTCTCCATGGTGGTGCCCTTCCAGATGGTCATGTACACCCTGGCCCGGACGGCGGACCGGGTGCATCTGAACACCCCCTGGACCATCCCCGTGGTATACCTGGGCTTCGGTGCGGGTCTTGCCGTGTTTATGTTCACGGGCTTTGTCAAGAGTCTGCCGCTGGAGATCGAGGAGGCCGCCGCCATCGACGGCTGCGGCCCGGTGGGCACCTTCTTCCGGGTGGTGCTGCCTATGCTCAAGCCCACCATGATCTCCGTGGGCGTGCTGGAGATCATGTGGGTATGGAACGACTATCTGCTGCCCAGCCTGGTGCTGGACATCAACCAGTACCGCACCATCCCCATCCACATTCAGTACCTCAAGGGCAGCTACGGCACCGTGGACATGGGCGCCACCATGGCCCTGATCATGCTGAGCATCCTGCCGGTCATTATCTTCTATCTCTGCTGCCAGAAGCACATCATCAAGGGCGTGGCCGCCGGTGCGGTGAAGGGCTAAGGGACATATGGGGCCTCCGTCCGGGGGCCGACAAGAAGAATTTCAAAGCATTTCTATAAGTAAGTGAGTGACTACCTATGAATCGAAGCAGCGGCATTCTGATGCCCATTTTCTCCCTGCCGTCTCCCTATGGCATCGGCACGCTGGGCAAAGCGGCGTATGACTTTGCGGACTTTTTGGCGGAGGCAGGCCAGCACTACTGGCAGATGCTGCCCCTTGGCCCCACCAGCTATGGAGATTCCCCCTATCAGAGCTTTTCCACCTTTGCCGGTAACCCCTATTTCATCGATCCGGACCTGCTGGTGGAGGACGGCCTTTTGACGAAGCGGGAGGTGAAGGCCTACCGCTGGGGGAGTGACCCCCGCCATGTGGACTACGGCGCTGTGTACGCCAGCCGGTTGAAGCTGCTGTCCAAGGCCAAAAAACGGGGCTGGGAGCGTGACCGGGAGGAGGTCACGGCCTTTGTGACGGAGAATATCCGGTGGCTGCCGGACTACGCCCTGTTCATGGCCTGCAAGCGCCATTTCGGGATGCGCTCCTGGACGGAGTGGGAGGATGAGGACATCCGCCTGCGCCGCTCTCCGGAAGTGCTGGAGCAGTACCGCACCCTGCTGCGGGAGGATGTGGAGCTGTTTACCTATATCCAGTATCTGTTCTTCCGGCAGTGGGAGGCCTTGCGGACCTATCTCCATGAGAGGGACATCCACGTTATCGGTGACCTGCCCATATACGTGGCCATGGACTCCGCCGACGTGTGGGCCGAGCCGGAGAATTTCCAGCTGGATGACCGCTGTGTCCCCACGGAGGTGTCCGGTGTGCCGCCAGACTACTTCAGCGCCGATGGCCAACTGTGGGGCAATCCCCTTTATCGCTGGGATCGGATGCAGGCCGATGGCTTCGGTTGGTGGATTCGCCGCATCGACGGCGCCGGGAAGCTGTATGACGTCATCCGCATCGACCACTTCCGGGGCTTCGAGAGCTACTGGGCAGTGCCCTACGGTGAGACGACGGCCAAAAACGGTCGGTGGGTCAAGGGTCCCGGTATGGCGCTGGTGGGCGTGCTCACCGGCTGGTTCCCGCAGCTGGAGTTTATCGCAGAGGATCTGGGCTATCCAACCCCGGAGGTGGCACAGCTGCTGCGGGATTCCGGTCTGCCGGGCATGAAGGTGCTGGAATTTGCCTTCGATTCCCGTGATACCAGCAGCTATCTGCCCCATAGCTATGGGGAGAACTGCATCTGCTATACCGGCACCCATGACAACAGCCCGCTGGCCCTATGGAGGCAGGAGGCAGATCCGGCGGATATCGCTTTTGCCAAGGAGTATCTGGGCCTTAATGACGAGGAGGGCTTCAACCGGGGCATCATCCGGGGCGGCATGAGCTCTGTGGCCAAGCTGTTTGTAGCTCAGATGCAGGACTATCTGGAGTTGGGGGCGGGACACCGAACCAATGAGCCGGGAACCCAGTCCGGCAACTGGCAGTGGCGGATGCTGCCGGGAGAGCTGACGCCGGAGCTGGCGCAGCGCATCCGGAAGCTGACCCGCATCTACGGCCGATTGGCCTGAGAGAATAGCAAGAGGGACCGAGCCAATGCCCGGTCCCTTTTTCTTTCCTGCGGAAGGAGAAGACTATGATCCGTGTGCATGAGACGGGACTGCGGCGTGGAGGAGGTCGCAGTGAACAAACCGAATCCTCAGGCTGTGGGCCTTTACCGGCATATGGGGGTCTATCGGAGGATCGATTGCGGCGAGGAGGGGACCCCCTATCCACTAATTTATAGGGGGGCGCCGGAACTGAAAACAGCACATGACCCCG
>OJOF01001795.1_pt1 | contig 15201 bp, 19 predicted proteins | sample 1598181 | NCBI WGS metagenome assembly OJOF01 (sample SAMN01915226, study PRJEB22387) | human gut metagenome | isolation source: stool | host: Homo sapiens | place: USA
AGACGGTCCTTCCTGGCATGTAGTTCCTGCGGCGTGTGACCATGTTGTGATTGATAATATGAATATTTGCTTATGTGTGATAAAGAAGTAATAGAAGTGTAAAAAATTTTGCCTTTCCTATCCGATACTTGTCTTTGGTATCGGATAGGGCGGGCGGTCATTCGGGCAAGTCCACCTTGCCGACGAAAGAATAGTAAATCTCAATATCCTGTCTGCGTGTGCCGTTTTCATCGTAGCTGCACTCATGCACAACGATTTTCTCTACAAACTCACGCAAGAGGGTGTGGGTCAGTTCTTCAAAGTTCATGTGCTTGCGGACAATGTTCATAAACTTTTCTGCGTTTACGGTAGCTTCCTGTGCTTTGGAAAGCTCCGCCTGTATTCTGGCAACACGCTCTTTCAATTCCTGCTGTTCGGCTTCATAGTCTGCCGAAAGCTCCGTGAAACGCTCGTCAGAAATGCGACCGCTTACGCTGTCCTCATACAGCCGCTTGAAAATAGCGGAAAGTTCACCGATACGCTTTTCGGCAGCTTCCAGTTCCTTTTTCTTGGCGGCGTTCCGGCGTTTGCCGCCGTCCTCGTTCTGCTCGATCAGCAGCTTCATAAACCGGGCTTCATGCTTTGCCGCATAGCTCGTCACTTTCCGTAGATTGGAGAGAACGCCCGCAGTCAAAAGGTCGGTGCGGATAAAATGTGCGGTGCAGTCATGGGTGCGCTTCTTGTAGTTCCCGCAGATATAGCAGTCCTGTTTCCGCTTATCGGTCTGGTAACGCTGCTGATACATGACGCTGCCGCAGTCCGCGCAAAAGAGCATACCAGAGAACAAGCCCACTTCATCATAGCGGTTCGGACGCTTGCGCTGTTTGCGTAATTCCTGCACACGCTCCCATGTCTGGGTGTCGATGATAGGCTCATGGTGGTTCTCGAAAATTGCCTGTTTCTCAATGGGATTTTCTATGCTGTGCTTGGTCTTGTAGGACGGTTTCTCCGTCTTGAAGTTCACCAAACAGCCCATGTACTCCCGGTTTTCAAGGATATGCACCACGGTATTTGTCGCCCATTTGCACTCATAGCCGGGGTGATAGCGGCGTGTGCTGCCCGTCCTGCGGTATTCCAGCGTTCCCGGCGTTGGGATTTCCTGCTCGGTCAGCATACGGGCTATCTTGGTCGGACCGTTCCCGGCAAGGCACAGACGGTATATCTGCTTGACTACGGGTGCGGCTTCCTCGTCAATGATGAAATTTTCGTCCTCGTCCATGAGGTAGCCGTACACGGGTTTGCTCGTAACAGGCTTGCCGCTCATGCCTTTTGACCGTTTTACGGCTTTGATTTTCTTGCTCGTATCTCTCACCAGCCATTCGTTGAAAATGTTCCGCAAAGGGGCAAAATCATTGTCGCCCTGTGCGCTGTCCACTCCATCGTTTATGGCGATAAAGCGGACGCCTTTTTGTGGGAAAATCATCTCGGTATACATTCCCACCTGCAGGTAGTTTCGCCCTAACCGTGACATATCCTTTACGATAACAGTAGCCACTTTCCCGGCTTCAATATCCGCAAGCATGGATTGAAAGCCCGGTCTTTGGAAGTTCGCACCAGAATAACCATCGTCCGTGTACCAGCGCAGATTGGAAAAACCGTTCTGCTTTGCGTAGGTTTCAAGAATACGCTTCTGGTTGGAAATGGAATTGCTTTCGCCTTGCAGCTCGTCCTCATGGGATAGTCTTGGATAAAGGGCAGTGATTTTCTGGGTGGTCTGTCTTAACATAAAATCCTCCGTTTCCGACAGCCAGCCCCACTATTCCGTATTTCGATTATACCACATGGGGCGGCTGTCTGTATAGCGGCTTCTGCTTCTTTACCGCCTGTCAAAATGACGATTTTTTACTGTGCGGCTTGTAGCGTTAGGGCGAAAGCTGGGCTTTGTGTCCTGCGGCGGCTTCCGCCTCCAGCAGTTTCATCATCTTATCGGCTGCGGTGTCGGTGGTATCTTTTTTGAAAAAGCCGGAAACGATAAGGACGGTGTTGCCCATGCGGATCTCTGTCACGCAGTCCGGGCGGCGTTCCGGGGTGGTGTTCTGCTTGTTCTCTGCCATAGGCAACTCCTTTCATTTCATCAATTCTTTTAGTCTGTTCAGCTTGGCTTGCGCCGTTTCACGGCGGAAGTTCTCTCCCGTAAAGAGGATAGGGGCGCACATTTCCAAAAGGCGGTCATAAATCCGGGCATGGGCGGTGTCCAGCGGATTTTGCAGGCTGTCCAATGTCAGATTGGTGGTAACGATTAAGGGCTTGCGGCTGCGGTAGCGGCTGTCAATCACATTGTAGACCTGTTCTAAACCGTACTCTGTGCCGCGCTCCATTCCAAAATCATCAATGATAAGCAGAGGAAAACGGCAAAGACGCTCGATATACTCGTTGCGCCCCTCAAAGCTGGCGGTCAGGTCATTCAAAATCGCAGAGAAGTTCGTCATGCGGACAGCGACTTCCTGCTCCATGAGGGCATTAGCGATACAACCGGCAAAATAGCTTTTTCCTGTGCCGACCTTGCCCCATAGCAGATAGCCGATATTTTCCTCGCGCATGATTTCCCAATGCTCCACATAGAAGTGTGCAATCTCCATTTGCGGGCATTTCCCGTTGTCGTTGGCGAAAGTCCATTCCTGCATGGTAGGATTGGTAAATCCCCGGCGTTTCAAGTCCTCCACGGTGTCAAGGTGCTTTCTGCGCTGTTCGGCGGCTTCACGCTCCAAACGCTGGGCTTTCTGGCAGTCACATTCTGCCGGGTGGCGGTCACGCCCAAACAAGGCGGCTTGCTTTTCCGGGAAGTAGGCTTCTTTCGGAGTGTGACACTTGCCGCAGTAAAGCAGTCCGTCCTCGCCCATGTAGTCCTCCGGCTGTGGGGTAACAGCCGTCATATTCAAAACTCGTTCTGTAAACAGATTACTCATAAGCTCTCGCCCTCCTTGCAGGTGTATTCGGGTATGCCCTGTTTCGGGGCAGCCTTTGCGGTATCGTCTGCCGCCCATCTGCGAATAGTGGCGGCGTGGTTTTTATATTTCTTGCCCGTGGACGCGATATAGCCGGAAAGCCGCTCAATATAGTACGCCCATTTTTCGGGCAGCTCCGCTTGCAGTTCGGAAAGCTCCGTATCAGTCAGAAATACATTCTCATATCTGCCATAGCTGCGGGCGAGGGCTTGTCCCTTTAACTCTTCCTCTTTTTCTAACTCTATATCTATCTCTTTCTTTATCTCTATCTCTGGTGGACGAATGTCGGACAAATGTCCGCCATTTGTCCGCGGCGGCAAAAGTGCCTTATTTTCAAGCCTTGCGGCGCGTTTCCGTTCCGCTTCGGTAGAGGATTGACCGATCATCAGCTCGATGTCGGTCATATAAAGCAGCCCGCAGTCAAGCTGCTCCACAAGCCCTAACTGCTGGAAGATGGCTAATGCCCGTTCCACCGTCCCGATTTGGTGACGGGTCAGCGTGGCTATCATCTGGGCGGTATAGGGGATATGCTCGTCAAGCTGCAATCTGCCGCCATTTTTCAGCGATTTTAAGTACAGCTTCAAGAGGATATTGGAATACAAAATCCCGTCTTTCATGTCCTCCAACAGCACAATGGAATCGCTGTCGAAGAAGTTTTCTTTCAGTTTGAGGTAGTAATATTTGCGGTTATCTGCCATTGGCGGTGTCCTCCCTGTGTTTCCATCTCTTAGAGAAATACCGGGGGCAGAGGACGATAATCGCCCGGAAGCTCTGCTTGCAGCCGTGTGTGCAGCCCCGGCAAAGGTCATTGTAGGTAATACGGTTTCGGTGGTTGAGGAAAAAGCTCCATTCCAACCGCCGCTTTTTGCTCATACGTGGCATTTCTCGCTCCTTTCTGCCGTTTCCGCTGGTATAAGCGGATAGGTCGGTAAAAATGTAGTTTCTCGGTGTCATTTTCGGGGATTTCCTGCGCTGTGCGCCCCGTTTCAAAGGTGGGCAGTATTGCGGATAGGGTGCAGGGCATATCCCTGTTTTGGTATCGTTTCGGGGCGGTTTTTAACGCTCATGTTCGTGCTTTTTCTCTCTGTCTTTCTCGCCTTGCAGGATTTGAGAAAGATTGCTTTTCACGGTATGCAGCTCCTTGACACGGGCTTTTTTCTCCCGGTATTCGTTGTAATGGGCGTTCTTTTCGGCGGTAAGCTGCTCGATTTCCGCTTGCAGGGCTTTATGGCTTGGCAGCTTGGAAACGCCATGCGCCCGGAAATAACGGGTGGCTGCGTCCGCTATGATAAAATCGCTTTCGTGCCGTTCCCGATAGGTGCTGCGGGCTTTCTCCGTTTTCTGTGCTTTCAGACCGTCACGGGCAGGCTTGGTCTTGGCATAGGCAAGCACCTGTGTCTGAAGCTCCTTTTTCTCCCGGATAGCAGCGTCCAGGGCTTTCAGCTTGGCGGTGCTGTCCTGTAAATCCGCATTGGCAGATACCAGGGCTGCGTCCAGCTCCTCCGGCGAATAGCCGTACTGCCCGTAGGCGGCAACGGTAGCCGCCATTTGTTTCAGATTGTGGACTGCCGCCCAGCGGTCATAGCCCGCGCCCTTTCCCTCCGCTCGCTTCGCTGCCCGGTCAACCATGCGCTGAATACCGTCCTTTTCCGGGGTGGTTTGGACAGCTTTTTTGCCCTGCAAACGCTCCCTTATGTTGCGGGGGTATTCGGGTACGGTTGCGGTCTGCTCGGCGGCTCTGTGGGCGTTCTGTTCCAAAAGGGCAAGAACGGCAGCGCGGTCAAAATCATCTCCCAGCTTGCGGGCGGTAATGGGCTTTGTCCTGTCCGGCGTGAGGTAGGATAGCCGCCCTCGGCTCTCCTTGACAGTCACGCCCTGTTGCAAGAGAACGGCGGCGAACTCGCCATAGCTTGTGGCAGAGGACAGCGCGGTGCGTATGGCCTGCCGCAATTTTTCCTTGTCTGTTTCAAACTTCGTGGGCTTGGCTGGCTGCTCCTCGGCTGGCAAGGCGGCAACTTCCTTGTCCAGCTTTGCCTGCCCTTTCCGCTGCGCCCAATACTCACGCTCGGTAATGCGGTTTTTGCTGCCATGCAAAAGGTCGATTTGATAGAGATTTTCCCGGTGGCACAGCTCCATGACTTCGGCTTTGAAGTATTCCATCGCCGCGTCTGTGCAGCGGTGTTTGCACCCGGCGCGGGTGTCTGCCGGTCTGTCCATGTAAGGCAGGAACGGAACTTCCTCTATCCGCAGAGAATTGATAACGATATGCACATGGATATTGCCGCTGTGGTTGTGTCCGTCCGGGTGGGTGCAGACAATGGCTTGGTGTCCGGGAAACTGCTTCCGGCAAAATTCCTCGCCCAACGCCTGCGCCCGGTCTACGGTCAAACCGTTGTCCACCGCGTCCCGTGGGTCAAAGCTGATAATGTAGTGGTGGCTTTTTACATCTTCCCGCTTCTGGTTCTTCCCATAGCGGAGATTGGAGCGCATACAGGCAACGGCAAAATCCTCGTCGCCGCAGTTCAGCGTGGCTATTCGATAGTCCTCTCTGAGCATGAGCCGCCCGTTTTCATCAAGGGTGGGCTTCATGGTAAACTCGTCATGTTCAAAGGTGAGGTACTGCTCGGCTGCGCCATAATCCGCATTTTTAGAGCTGATATGTTTGAATGTTGCCAACAGCGTCACCTACCTTTCGCAGGACTTCAAACTTCAAGGCAGCAAGGTCAGAAATGGCGGCGCGGACTTCAACGGACAGGGCGTTGTATGGTGTGCCGTACTCGTTGAGGGCGCGGGCAATCTGATTGAGGTTGCCACCGATTTTTCCGTATTCGGCGGTCAGCCTGCCAACGGCGGACAACAGTTCATCATTGACCGGGGAAACGGTAACGATGGGACGAATGGTCGCCCGTGTAATGGCTTGCCGGATAAATTCGGATTGGCTCATGTCATAGTGTTTCAGCCGCTCGGTAAAGTCGGCGTATTCTTCCTCGGTCATGCGGGTTTTGACCACATGGCAGCGGTGGGGTGTGTTATATTTTTTCTTCAAGCGTTGACCTCCTTTCTCGCCCGACAGGGCGCATGAGCAGGGTTTGGGGAAGGCACTCCCCAACAAGATTTACCAAAGGGGGCAAAACCGCAGATATGCGGATTTTGGCACCGTGGTAGAATCTTGCTCTAAAAAACTACCGCTTTCCTCGGCGGCTCTGGTTTGCGGATATACTGGCTTGCTCCACCAATATAGCGATTGCGGTGGCGTGTTCTGCCCGCTGTTCACCACTACAACGGTGAAAAGGGGGCGTTTTGGCAAACGCAGCGGAAATTTTTTTGTTTTCCCTGTCTGCTCCCTACAACAATCCGGCGGTGTGGTTTGCCAAAGATTTTTGAAAATGGGCGCAAAAAAAGCAGTAAACCTTTTCAAGATTTACTGCTTATCTGCCGCTGTGATGGGTGGCGGTATTAAATTGTCAGCCGTTTTTCAAATGGAATTTATCTGCAATCGCTTTCTTTCTGCTTTCCAATTCCTTTTCTGTAATCTTCCATAATCCTAACGCAATGATCTGCTATCTTTTGCATTCCGAGTTCTTCAAAAAAGGCAATTTGTATTTTCATCAGTTCTTCACAAACAGTCAACTTCTGCTCATCCATATTGCTAATAGCAAGCCATGGGAACGCTTTATATTTCTTAGTGTCCCCAATGAGAAAATTGTACCCTATCAACTCATTTTCACGGAAAACGAAATAGAATTGTGGGCCTGAACCTGGAACTGACTTTTCCATAATTTGCTGCATTGTTCTCACGCCGCCGTATGCCGGAAAAAAACCTATTCGCTCAAGAGCATTTAATATGTCAATCCTTTTATCTGTGGGTATGTCTCTATAATTGATAATCTGTTCCATTTGCTCTACCCTCATTGAAGTTTAATTTGTCAGGCTCTAATTATACAACTTTTCTGTTTAGCGGTCAAAGCGGAACTTCAACAGGCTTTCTATCAGTTGCCTGACGATATGCTCCTGCATATCCGTGTTAATCTGTCCGTCCATTTTCGCACAAGAGCGGATATATCCCGCATAATGGGATAGGACGGCGGCAACAGCTTCCGGGTCGCCCTCGCTTGCCTTAACGATTGTCTCATAGGGAAGTAGCTGGCTCATAGGACAAACCCTCCAACTCTGCCCGTAGCCGCCGTAAAATCATCTGAATACGCCGCCCGGTTGTGTTGCCAGCCCGTCCATATCTCCGTCCAATCTCCCTATGCGTCAATCGTTGGAAGTAGTACAAGAAAATGATTTCCTGTTCCATCTGTGATAGTGCGGACAGGGCTGCGGCAAGCTCTGGACTTTCCAAAAGCACCATCTGACCACAGACGAAAAGCGGATAGCTGGTCATGCCGGATTGCTCCGCAAAGTATTTATCTGTGGTACTGAATGGATAGTGTTTTTCTTCTATCAGATATTCAAGCGAGATTTCCCGCTTGCGGCGGCTCCGTATGCTCCGGGCTGCGTCTATGGCAGCGTGGCGAATAACAGTCTTGCAAAAGGCATCGTGTGTATGCCGGATATGTTCTTGATACTTTTCGTGTTCGGTCATGGAAAATCCCCCTTTCTGAATAATGGCAGAGGGCGGCAGCATCTTGTGCTGTCGCCCTCTTGATTACCGAACAGCAAAGACGGGCGGGGCTGTCAACGGCGGCGCATTTGCGCCGTTCATCTTGACCGTTGACAGGCTCGGCTGGGTTTGCTATCTGCTCACGGCAATTCACTCTCATTGATAGGAATTGCCTCAAGTTCCGTATTCAAATTGTTCCAATAAGAGCCGATATCCGCACTTGTGAAATACTTAAAACCGCCTGCTGCTGACTTCAATTCGCCGTTTTTAACCCCATAGCAGGCGTAAATCAAATCGTAGCTTGTTCCATCTGAGAGGTTAAATCTAAAGCTGGTCACATCTGCTCCGGCAGTTTCCTCAGTCGTTTTGTCTTTTAGGGATAAGCCCTTGAACTTATCATACAGGGTCTTTATATCATTTTCAGCAACAACTACTTTCTTTTCTGCTGATGCAGGCACTCCGTCATAGTGGTACATTTCAACGCTTTCGACATCTTCAACCTCAAATGGGAAGTCGATTTTGACAGGCTCATAAGCAATGTTTATAGGTAACAGAAAGAGAGCTGTAAAAATTGCAATGATACAAAGAGCGATGGAAACGAGAACAGCAATCGTTATCTTTTTTCTGCCTCTCTGCTTTTCTTTTGCCTCATGGCGCATAATAACGCTTTCGCTTTCTTCGTGAAGAACATCTTCGCTCGTGTGAGAAAGCAATTTCTGATAAATTGCGTTACAGTCAGCACAGGCGTTCAAATGCTCTTTTACCATCTCTGCGCTTGCTTCGCTGCAAGCACCGTCAACATACAGCGGAAGAATATCTCGAACAATATCGCATTGTTTACTCATGCTTTTCATCCATCCTTTCTTGAATTTTTAGCTTTGCACGATGATAAGTAACTCTCGCCCATGATTCTGTTTTTCCAAAAATTGCAGCGATTTGTGAAAAAGATAGTTCCCCGAATACGCGAAGCTGAAAGACTTCTTTGTATGGTTCTTCCAAACGGTGAAGAACGAGGTGTATGCGGAACGCCATGTCAGAATCTGCAACTGAGTTCTCAACATTTTCATTTGATGGCAAGTCATTGATTTCACTCACATCAGCTACTCGCTGACGGCTTCGCATTTCATCATGGTAAAGGTTTTTTGCTATGGAGCAGAGCCATGTCAATTCATCTGACTTACCTTTGAATTGTGATGTTGTAGAAACAGCCTTATAGAATGTGTTCTGCGTGATTTCCTCTGCTATCTCACGATTTTTGGCAAGAGAAATAGTATACGAGTATACCTGTAAATAGTAGGCTTTATAGAGCTTTTCATAGTCCATACTTGTCATCACCTCCTTCAGCTTCATAGGTTAGACGGAGAAATCGGAATTTCGTTACAAAGAAGTTTGAAATTTTTATACCTTTACGCTACTCTTGCTTTGTGCGGACTATTGGTAGACGCGCATTAACGGCAAGTAAAGAGATTGCTGTGTCAGCTTGATATGTTCAAATGCTAATTAAGTATAGCATACAGCTATGAATTTTTCTATTGCGTTCCCCTGACTTCGGAATAGTGGCAGGGCTGGCTATCCTTGTTTTGCTTTGTGCTTCTCTACCGTACATGAGCATTTGCACCGGGATTATCATTTCCATATCCTTCGAGAAGATTGATTACTCCCCATACGCCTACACCTGCACCGATTGCGGTTACTACTGTTTTAAGTCCTGTTACTGATGTTGTAAAAAAGCCCATTTGTTTGTCTCCTTTTTCTTGAAAAATGAAATAAAAAAGGGAGCTGTTCTGATTTGTGATTTTTCAGAAAAACTCCCATAACAATAGTTCCAATATTTAGTTGTAAGGTCACTTCTGGACATTGTGACCAGAAGTTACTCAGCAATTTCTCCGACATCGCATACCTCATCCACCATATCATTCTGCTTAAAACGCAGTTTATTCCGGTTCTTGACGTATTTTTCAATGTCAAATTCATTCTTTTTGTCATAATCGGATAACAGCGGGTACTGCTTATGCTTCGTTATATCAAACTTATCTGAGAAAAATGGTCTTACACCTCTAAGCTGCATGATACACTTACTGCCATCCATGACCGCAATCTCGTCCTGACTCATTAACTCTTTTCCAGTCTTTTGATAGTTCAGACCGTAGGACTGGCTCGTACCTCTCGTATCCGAGGTATTGTAAAGGTCAATCGTTTCTTTTCCAAGGATTTCTGCCAGATCTTTCAGAGTATCTTTCTCTTTTCCTCCTAAAAACAGGGTTGTGTCGCAGTTTCCTTCGATTGTGGAAGCGTTATCCCGGTACAGAGCCTTTAGCTGTGACTTTGACTGTAAAATAATAGAAGCTGATATTTCCCGGCTACGAATGGTAGCAATCAGCTTCTCAAACTGTGGAATCTGCCCGATGTTTGCAAATTCGCCCAGTAAGCACCGGACGTTAATCGGCAGTCTCGATGCATTTATGACCTTAAAAATAAGCTCGTCAACGCAATCCGTATATCTGCCTTGCTGAATAAGCTGATTTTTTAACTCTACAAGGCTATGTATCAAAAGTTTTCTTTCGTGGCTATCCAAATACAGATGATTAAATTTATCTCTCATAAGCACACCTCCACTTATTTAACTTCATTATATTTGAAAGCAGGGGAAAGGACAAATCTGCAAAAAGGGACAAAAAAATAAGCGTACCACTATTTCTAATGATACGCTTATCGTATTTAACTGTTAATCAATGTCTATGAATACCCTTACAGTGGTATCTCTCCATTGATTTTTTCTTACATACTGTCCGTTAGCCTTTCGATAGGCTGCTGCCTGCTCGAAACTAAGCGGCAATTCATAGGAAAGAGAACTCCTACCTATTTGCGATGAATGCCTGTATTTCTATTGATATATGAAGTCCTTAGCAATGAACTTTATATATAAACTTTTTCAATATAATCATCGCTTATTAATCTGAGAAAGAATTTCCCTGCACTCTCCAAAAGTATGAATAGTATAATCTGGAATATATCCATTTTCTTTCCACTCATTTTTATATTGTTGCTCTCGCTGGAAATCTTCTTCTTTCCAATGTGATATAGCTACCAATTTACTATATAGGTCCCGAATATCGTCTCTCGGAAAATCACACCATATTGATGTAATACCAGCTTGTTTTGCCATCATCATGTCTTTAGATAAACTATCTCCAATATACACTGCTTCACATACAGAAACTTTCTCCCCACAACAAATTTCTTTTAATACCTCTGCATTAGGTTTCTTGCCATGTACTATATGTGTTTTGGGAGATGATGGAATAGTATCGGGGCGCTTATACAAACTATCAGATACGTATACCTCCTTAAAATAATTATCAATCCCTAATTTCTTTAATCGATAAAAACCATTTTCTTCTGCTGACTCAGTATATGCAACAACCATTATATTATTGTCATAAAAAAATTTTAAAGTCTCTTCTACTCCCGGATACAATTTTAATAACTTTTTACGAGTAGAATTAAATTTATGAAAAGCAGGGTTAAGTTCAATTTTGACTTGTTCATCAGAAATTCCACAATATTTCTTTTTAACAGATGGGAGGTTCAAAGTTGCAAATGGATACTCAACACTTCCTACTTCTTGATGAATTGCTTTATATTCCTCCAACAGTTTCTCTTGAGGCACGTTAATTAATAGAGATAGCTCCTGTACCATATCATAAAAAGCTGGTATAAAAAAGCCAATCCATGAGTATAATGTATCGTCCAAATCTGTAATTACTAGCTTTATCATCTATTATCCTCCATCTAATTTTATATTGGTATACGCAATGTTTGAACACATTTATCTGTTTCAGTGTTATCAGCATATATTCTAAAAAATTTCAACTCAATATGATCATTGCAAAACGTCAATGTAGAAAACTTATTTTCACAATTAAAAGCTCCTGTCCCTCCCATTCCAATAACGTATATATTTTTCATTCTATCTTCATCAATTTCATAAATGCTGTTATCAAAATGCCCTATTTTAGAAACAAAGGATTGATGCTTATGCCCATGTAAAAGTAACTTAATGTCATATTTTGCTAACCACTGTACAAGACGCTCAGCATCATATACAACGCTACTTGGCTTTTTTACATCTACCTGCTCAACCAAACAAGTTGGCATATAATGATGGTGCATTATCACAATACGAACAGAATTTGTTTGAACATTTTCTTCCCATCCCATTTTATTTGCAACATACTCTAACTGTTTATCTGACAAAAATCCATGTCCCTCAAAATCCTTATATTGCTGTAAAATAAGACTATTTAAAGCTACTATTTCTACAGTTCGTCCTGTAGACATTAATAATCTACGCCCACATGCCATATATTCATTAGGATTCAAATTATGAATCGAACTATAGAACTCCTTATATGCACTGATACTATCTGGGTTTTCTGAAACCATCTCAGGAACTCCATTGCCAAGCATCTCATTTTTACGCACAAAATCATGATTACCAGGGCAAAAAATTATATTTTCAGATATAAGTTTTCTTGTAAGATTCCTATTCAAATCAACAATAAATTCTTCTGCCTTGGTGAAACCCTCTGGCTTTCCAAGTGATGTGATATCTCCTGTTATTATCAAGCCTCCCACTTTGTTAAGGTCATTATATGCGTTTCTAATATGTGCAGTTAAAGTTACATCTGTTTCCTTTGCCATTTTAACCTTAAAAACATCATCTGTTCCAAAATGCAAATCTGATAACCATAACAAAGTGTCACTGCCAGTTTCAAAATATTTGTCACTAAAGTCATGTGGCTCTACAACACTAGAATTTAATAATTGTATTTCATAATCAGAATCATCATTCTCATTATAGTTCCGCACAAACCATATTGTCCTGTTTTGCTGAATCATTTCCTTAATATTATAAACTCTTTTTCCATAAAATTTTTCATAATTAGAATGATTTTCTACGAATAGTGAATCTACATTCACATATGTATAATTCTTAACTTCATCAGCCTCACATTCTTCAATTTTATCAAATTTAAACCATGCATAATACTTTTGTTCATTATAATAATTGGGGGTACATTCCAATTCTGGCGATAATATCTTATCGCTTCCAGAACATTTTATATCAAGGCATTCAGCCTTATACAACTTTTCCTGTCCCGAATCCATAAGATAAAAATATTTTGGTTTGCCCTCAATTTCACCTTTTAGCACACAGAATTCTTCAAATGGGAGCTTCTCATTCCCCTTATTCCACCACCCCCACCAGACATATCCCTTTTTATCAATCATATCTTTATGTCTATCTATAGTAACATTATTTTCAGTTACCAAATCTCTAAATCGTAAAATTACTGTTTTAAATTCCATTCAAACTCACCTTCATACTATCTTAAGTATTAACACTCATAAATTCCTTTATATAACAAACAATTTCATTATATAACCTCAAAATGCTTCAACGCATCCTTTATCGCTTCCACTTTCTCCGCCGTCGGATGCTTCCTCGGTTGTTTCAATTCTTCCACCGCATTAGGAGCATCGTACATCGATAATCCTAAATCTCTCTTTACCTCTGCAATATATGCGGTATGTACTTTGAAGCCATATTTAGCTTCTACGTACTCCTTTATCATTTTGTAGGTCACTCGCTCTTTGGGCTTGTAGTTTTCTGCTCTTTTAGCAATATTATCAAGCGGAACTTTGCCCTCACCCTCGCCAAACTCAACTTTTACGTTAATATGTCCATCTGGTTTTTTGTGGGAAAGCAGTATAACAGTCTCCACATGCGTGTCATTTTAAGACATATCCCCACAAATCAACAGAAAAATATAATTATCTTTATAATATGAATAGCAGTAATCAATAACCTACTACATTTATCCTTAATGTTTAATCAAAAAATCTGACTTATTCTCTTCATAACTCTTAAGAATACTTATAAAATGATTGCTTTTAATTGCATCGTAGTTATTCATTTTCTTTAATTCTAAATAATTTTTCTTCGCAATTTCCATGCTGGTATGGCTTATGTAACATGCTGCATATTCACTAATAGATGGAACAGCCCAAAGATATTTCTCTGATTTTACTACTTTGTTATCTTCATCATATATAATCGATAATGTTAAGTAATAAATCGTAACCATACGCGTTTCTGCTATAGAACTTGCAAGCTTCACCTGAAATCTATCGACTTCATTTGCACCTATACTTTGTTAAACATTAAATACTTGTTGTTTCTCTTTCCCTAAAACCACATCATAAGTATGAGAGGATTCTACCAATTGATAATGGGTCATTTGCGGATTGATCATATTATAGTAATCTAATATATCGAATGATATCTCTTTTATATTGGCTACTTGGTCTCCAATGTTTCTCAATTTTATATCAACAATAAATTCTTTATCTTCATTTAAAGAGATATCTACTATTTTTATATTTGATTGTTGTTTTTCTTCTGTAAGATTTGTAATTTGAAGAATGTTTCCATCCCCGATAACATTTTTATCTCCACTAACATTAAGATTTCCCTCACCACCTTTAGGAGTTTTTGTTTTTAATATTGCAAAGAAAGCTGATATAATAGCTATACCTAAGCCACTAAATATCCATTCTTTATTACTTATAATCCATTCTACTATGTAAATATTCTCCTTTGTTTTTTTATTTACCAACTTTTCTCTACAACCGTCCTATTTATCTGATATTTTAAAATACAACATCCATTCCGTTTGTGTAATAGACTACTGCATAAACAACATTTAATACAGCATAGGAGGTTTCCCTTTGTTATCCACAACTTTTCTGACATAACCTTCCCACTTTTGAATTATTTGTATCCATTCTTTAGATTTAAAATAATCATCTAAATTGCAATTCAAATCAAATTCTGGCATATACACCCCAAGAACACCCTTTTCTAATATTCCTTCTGCAATAACCCCTTTCTCTCTCAGTATTAAAACAGGCAATCCCAATTGGAAAGCCATAGCCGGTTCAATTTGACAATATGGACTAGTTAACCATTTATTGGATAAATCATACTCCTCCTCGCCAATATCACTAATCGGTTTCCCTGTTCCTTGTTTAATTAAACTTCTTCTAAACGCTATTGTTACTAATCCATTTGATTCTAACATCAACCTTCTTATTGCTGTTAATGGCGCATCCATATCATAATCTGTCACCCCTAACGTTCTTGGTTGTAACTCTCTTTCTTCAAAATAATGAATTATTCTTTCAATAAATTCTTCTTGCCTTTTTTTAAATGGTCTTGGATAACTCAAAAATATAGAACTACTCATTAAATCTCCTCCATAATTTCAAAATATCTTAATGCATCCTTTATCGCTTCCACTTTCTCCACCGTCGGATGCTTCCTCGGCTGTTTCAATTCTTCTACCGCATTAGGAGCATCATACATTGGCAAGCCTAAATCTCTCTTTACCTCTGCGATATATGCGGTATGTACCTTGAAGCCGTATTTTGCTTCTATGTACTCCTTTATCATTTTGTAGGTCACTCGTTCCTTGGGCTTGTATTCTTCGGCTCTTTTAGCAATATTATCAAGCGGAACTTTGCCCTCACCCTCGCCAAACTCAA
>OJOF01001827.1_pt1 | contig 14964 bp, 10 predicted proteins | sample 1598181 | NCBI WGS metagenome assembly OJOF01 (sample SAMN01915226, study PRJEB22387) | human gut metagenome | isolation source: stool | host: Homo sapiens | place: USA
CACGTGAACCTTGAAGTTAAACAAGGAGAGTTTGTTGCTATCATGGGGCCTTCGGGCTGTGGAAAATCCACTTTGTTGAATATTCTGGGTTTATTGGATAACCCTACAGAAGGTTCTTACCAGCTGATGGGAGAGGAAGTTGCCGGATTGAAAGAGAAGGAGCGTACCCATGTCCGTAAAGGCAAATTAGGCTTTGTATTCCAGAGTTTCAACTTGATAGACGAACTGAATGTCTACGAAAATGTAGAGCTTCCGCTTACTTATCTGGGTATTAAATCCTCCGAGCGCCGCCGTATGGTGGAAGATATTCTGAAAAGGATGAATATCAGCCATCGGGCCAAACACTTTCCGCAACAGCTGTCCGGTGGTCAGCAGCAGCGTGTTGCTATCGCTCGTGCGGTAGTGACTAATCCGAAGCTTATCCTTGCCGATGAGCCAACAGGTAATCTGGATTCAAAGAACGGAGCGGAGGTAATGAATCTGCTGACGGAACTGAATAAAGAAGGTACCACCATCATTATGGTGACTCACTCACAACATGATGCGAGCTTCGCACACCGTACCATACATCTGTTCGACGGAAGTGTAGTGGCAAGTGTAACAGCATAAACCGAAACGACAATGAGACAAATCTATTATAGCATCCGGACTTTATTGCGTGAACGGGGCACGAATATCATCAGGGTAATTTCTCTTTCGCTGGGACTTACCATCGGCATTTTGCTCTTCTCGCAGATTGTGTTTGAATTGAGTTATGAACGTTGCTATCCGGAATCGGAACGTCTGGCGATTGCACGTTGCCTGACGACTAACCTTAGCACGGGGGAGAAAATGGGAGACGACGGCGACAACTTTGATTATACACTTTTTGATGTGGTTGCACCGACTTTGGCGCAGGATATGCCCGAAGAAATTGAGTTTGCCAGTTGCGTCCTCGCAGAACAATGGATGAGTATATATTATGAAGATAAATTATTATCGGACATCAACTATATATACGCTGATACTTGTTTCTTCCAGACTTTCGGTATACCTGTCTTAAAAGGAAATCCGAAAGATATGATTATGCCGGGAAGTGTGTTTGTGTCAGAACACTTTGCCCGTGAAACATTTGGAGATGCAGATCCTATCGGCAAAATTCTTAAAGCAGACAGGCAAAATGATTTTACGATTCGTGGTGTGTACAGAGATGTGCCGGAGAATACGATGCTCACTCATGACTTTGTTGTTTCCATCCATCGGGATGGGGGATATCAGGGAGGCAATGGCTGGAAGGGAAATGATATCTTTTACACTTTTCTTCGCTTGCGTGATGCTGCGGATATTGATAAAGTGAATGACAAGATCCAGCGGGTAATCGAAAAATATACGCCTGCCCGTTTTGACGACTGGAAATTAGATTTCAATGTCATCCCGTTAGTGAAGTATCATGTGGAATCTTCCGATGTGCAGAAGCGCTTGGTCATATATGGATTTTTGGGGTTCGCTATCTTTTTTGTCGCCATCATGAATTATATGCTGATATCTATTGCTACCCTAAGTCGTCGTGCCAAAGGGGTGGGTGTGCATAAATGCAGTGGTGCCAGTGCCGGAAATATCTTCGGCATGTTTTTGGCGGAAACAGGAATCCTTGTTGTCATATCTGTACTTCTCAGCCTTCTGCTGATAGTCAATGCACGTGAAATAATCGAAGACCTGCTTTCCGTCCATCTGTCTTCACTTTTTACATGGGAGACACTATGGGTGCCTTTGCTTACGATCGTGATCCTTTTCCTTTTGGCGGGTGGCATACCGGGACGGTTGTTTTCGCGCATACCAGTCACACAGGTGTTCCGCCGTTATTCTGATGGTAAGACAGGTTGGAAACGTTCGTTACTGTTTATACAGTTCACGGGTGTCTCTTTTGTTTTGGGATTACTGCTGGTTACGCTTTTGCAATACAACCATCTGATGAGCCGTGATATGGGGATAAACGTTCCGGGATTGGTTCAGGCAGGAACATGGTTGCCGAAAGAAAGCGTAGAACATGTTACCGATGAACTGCGTCGCCAGCCTATGGTAGAAGGAGTGGCTGTTGCTACAAACGGAGTAATCGGACAATACTGGACACGCGGACTGATGAGTAATGACGGTAAAAGAATCGCTACACTTAACTTTAATTATTGCAGTTATAACTATCCCGAAGTAATGGGAATAAAGATTATCGAAGGCAGCACTCTTAAGAAAAAGGAAGATTTATTGGTGAATGAAGAGTTGGTACGTTTGATGAAGTGGACAGATGGGGCAGTAGGAAAGAAATTAAATGATATAGAGGGTACGATTGTCGGTGTCTTTCGGGATGTTCGCAATTATAGCTTCTTTTCAACTCAGGCACCTATTGTCTTGATAGGATCAGAAAATGCCAATCAAGTATTTGATGTCCGTTTGAAAGAGCCGTATGATGATAATCTGAAACGTCTGAATGAGTTTACCGATAAGACATTTCCGAATATAGCCATGCATTTCAGTTCTGTGGACAGTATGATAAAGGATATATATAAAAGTGTATATCGCTTCCGTAATTCAGTCTGGATTACTTCAAGCTTTATTCTGCTGATTGTAATTATGGGATTGATCGGCTATGTGAATGATGAAACTCAACGTCGAAGCAAAGAAATAGCTATCCGGAAAGTGAATGGAGCCGAAGCCTCTCATATTTTGCGCCTGCTGATACGCGAGATTCTGTATGTATCCGCATCCTCCATATTGATTGGTATCATTGCTTCCTATTTCGTAGGAAAGGCATGGCTTGACCAGTTTGCCGAACAGATTTATCTGAACCCGTTATTGTTTATAGGTACGGCGCTGTTTGTCTTATTGCTGATTGTTGTTTGTGTTGTGCTGAAAGCATGGCACATAGCCAATGAGAATCCGGTAAATAGTATCAAGAGCGAATAGAAATATAAGAATATTATTATCTTTCAGGCACGGATTAATACGGCTTCTGCGATGAATGCATCTTTTAGAAAACGTGTTAATTCGTGCTTGAACATTTTTTATTATGATATATCTTCTGATGCAGTGTTAATTTGATTTATTCCGCTACCTTATTTGCTATCGGATGTTCCTTCGATACCTTCTTTATATAAATCATCAGACTGATAACAGCAGTGACGAACGCCAGTGCATCCGATACCGGCATACTGATCCAGACACCTTTCAAGCCCCACCATTGCGGGAAGAGTAACAAGCAAGGCAACAGATAAAGCAACTGTCGTGTCAGCGAAAGGAAAATACTGATTTTTGCCTTGCCGATGCTCTGGAAGAAGTTGCCAATCACAATTTGTGCTCCCACAAACGGGAACATAAGTACTGCCAGACGGATTCCTTCTACTGCCAGATTTATCAATTCATCACTATCTGTGAAAAGTGCCGATACCGCATGAGGGAAAAATTCGCAGATCACAAAACCACTGCTGGTAATCACTACACCGGAGATAATTCCCAATCGTAGTGTCTGTTTTACCCGGTCTATCTTCTGTGCTCCGAAGTTGTAGCCTACAATAGGTTGCATTCCCATAGTCAGTCCCAACACAATCATTACGTAGAGTGTCAACAGGCGATTGATAATGCCGTAAGCACCGATAGCCATGTCGCCTCCGTATTCCTGTAAGCTGTTATTGACTATGATAACGATAGCACAAGCGCAAACATTCATCAGGAAGGGAGACATGCCGATAGCGAAAATACTTTCTACAATTCTTCGTTTTACCTTCCAGATCTTTCCCTCAAAATGAACCGTGCTCTCCTTCTTGCAAAAGTGGCTTAGTACCCACACCATACCGATCAGCTGTGAGATGAGCGTTGCCGTAGCGGCTCCTCGCATTCCCCATTCAAAATGAAATATAAAGATGGGAGCGAGGATGATATTGGCTACTACCGTTACCATCGAAGTAAGCATCGCCTTCTTCGGATATCCGGTAGCACGCATCACATTGTTCAAACCGATCATCGTATAAGTGATCGGAGTTCCCAGCAGAATCACTTGCATAAAGCTGCGTGCGTATGGGAGCGTGTCGGGACTCGCTCCGAAGAAAATCAGTATGTTGTCGAGAAAGATAAAAGACAGTATGCCGAAGAAAAAAGCATTCGTGATGCAGAGCATCAGTGTGTGCGACAAGATTTCCGTAGCTCCTTTCATATCCTTCTGTCCCAGACGGATAGAAGCAATGGTAGAGCTGCCTGCAGATACCAGCGTACAGAAAGCGACTACCAGATTCATCAGGGGAAAGCTGACCGCTAATCCGGCAATAGCCATCGGTCCCACACCGTGTCCGATGAAGATGCTGTCGATAATATTATAAATAGACGTGATCGTCATCCCAATGATGGCGGGGATGGAATATTGCAACAGTAGCTTACCGATGCTTTCTTTTCCTAATATGTGCGGATCGTTTTTGCTCATGCGCTCGTATGGATTGTTGGATGAAAACGAATGTTACGTTTTTTTAAGTGGGGTAAAGGTACGAATTATTTGCCTGATTCGATGATTATTCGGAACTTTGCACAATTCAATACACAAGGTTTAACGTTTTAGGTAAAAAGAAAGAGTAAGTATGGATACAACAAAGACAATTGCGGCACTGTTTGATTTCGATGGTGTCATCATGGATACGGAAACGCAGTACACTGTTTTCTGGGATGAACAAGGGCGTAAATATCTGAATGAACAAGACTTCGGACGCCGTATCAAGGGACAGACGCTGACCCAGATTTACGACAAATACTTCTCGGATCAGCCGGAGGCTCAGCAAGAGATTACAGCCGGGCTCAATGTCTTCGAGAAAAGCATGTCTTATGAATACATTTCCGGTGTGGAAGCTTTTATCGCCAATCTTCGGAATCACGGGGTGAAGATAGCTGTAGTCACCAGTTCCAACGAAGAGAAGATGCAAAACGTTTACAATGCCCATCCCGAATTTAAAGGAATGGTAGACCGTATCCTGACCGGAGAAATGTTTGCCCGCTCCAAACCGGCTCCCGACTGTTTCCTTCTCGGTATGGAAATATTCGGTGCTACTCCTGAAAACTCTTATGTGTTCGAAGACTCCTTCCACGGTCTGCAAGCCGGAATGACTTCCGGTGCTACCGTTATCGGTCTTGCCACTACCAATACAAGAGAGGCTATTACCGGAAAAGCACACTATATTATAGATGACTTTTCGGAAATGACCTTCGAACGGTTACTGACCATACATCGCAAATGATGAAAATCAGTATACAGCAGTGCACGTAATGCTTTATGCTATCTGCGTGCACCTCTGCCTTATCTCATCAGCTTATGCCTTTTTCATTTTCAATTCTCTTTTTTATTTGGTTTGAATCATGAATCCCCTGATTCATATAGAGAAAAAACAGTTCAAAATTCCTTTTGTTTTTTGTCGGAGTCTTTATCTTGAGTGATTCTTTTTCGTTTTCTTTCTCACTTATGGAAGAAATGTTATAACTTTGCCCCAATTTTTGATAACGTTCGCGTTGTCAGAAGCTCTTTATCTTTTAATTATTAATTTAAAATTTGAAAAGACATGGCTGGTTATATATCAGATGACACAAGAAAGGTGACTACTCATCGCTTGGTTGAAATGAAACAGAGAGGCGAAAGAATATCTATGCTTACTTCTTATGATTACACGATGGCACAAATCGTAGATGGTGCGGGAATGGATGTGATTCTGGTGGGCGACTCCGCTTCTAATGTAATGGCAGGTAACGTGACTACATTGCCTATTACTCTTGATCAGATGATTTATCACGCAAAATCAGTCGTACGTGGCGTAAAACGTGCTATGGTCGTAGTCGATATGCCTTTCGGATCTTATCAGGGAAACGAAATGGAAGGTCTTGCTTCTGCCATCCGCATAATGAAGGAAAGTCATGCCGATGCTTTGAAACTGGAAGGTGGAGAAGAAATCATCGGTACGGTGAAACGCATTATCAGCGCAGGTATTCCGGTGATGGGCCATTTGGGGTTGATGCCTCAGTCTATTAATAAATATGGTACTTATACAGTGCGTGCCAAAGACGAGAGCGAGGCTGAAAAGCTGATTCGCGATGCCCATCTTCTCGAAGAGGCAGGTTGCTTTGCCATCGTGCTCGAAAAGATTCCGGCAACTTTGGCTGAACGGGTAGCTTCGGAATTGACGATACCTATTATCGGTATTGGTGCCGGTGGTCATGTAGACGGACAAGTGTTGGTCATCCAGGATATGCTTGGAATGAACAATGGATTCCGTCCCCGCTTCTTACGTCGGTATGCAGACCTTTACACAGTGATGACTGATGCGATCAGCCGTTATGTGTCCGACGTGAAGAATTGCGACTTCCCCAACGAGAAGGAACAATATTAAAACAATATATGGCAGTTAAATTGTGGACAGTTCATTTTATGCGGATATGCGTAGCTAATTTGCTGTTGTTTATCTCTTTGTATATCCTGTTTCCGGTGCTTTCCGTTGAGATGGCCGACCGTCTTGGGGTACCGGTAGCACAGACAGGGGTTATCTTTCTTTTTTTTACATTGGGAATGTTCCTTATCGGTCCGTTCCATGCTTATCTCGTAGATGCCTACAAGCGTAAGTACATGTGTATGTTCTCTTTTGCCCTGATGGTAGCGGCAACGGCAGGATATACCTTTGTGACCAATGTAACGGAACTTGTCTTGTTGAGCACCGTACAAGGATTGGCTTTTGGAATTGCTACCACCGCAGGAATCACACTTGCCATTGATATAACGAACGCTACACTTCGCAGTGCCGGAAATGTCAGCTTTTCCTGGATGGCACGTCTGGGGATGATTATCGGTGTTGTTCTGGGTGTCTGGCTCTATCAGAGCTATTCATTTAAAAACCTGCTGTCCGTGTCGGTGATCACCGGAATAGCAGGTGTTTTGATGGTAGCCGGAGTATATGTGCCTTTCCGTGCCCCGATCGTTACCAAGCTCTATTCCTTCGACCGCTTCCTGCTGTTGCGGGGATGGGTACCTGCTATCAACATGATTCTGATTACTTTCGTACCGGGATTGTTGATTCCGCTCGTACATCCTTTCCTCAACGATTTCGTACTGGGGAATAGAGGAATACCCATCCCATTCTTTGTCGGTACAGGAGCCGGATACCTTGCCTCCTTGTTGCTGGCACGTCTGTTTGTTCTGAAGGATAAGACATGGCGGCTGGTGCTTGTAGGAATGATACTGGAGATTGTAGCTATCACTCTGTTGGCTTCCGGTTTTCCGGTAGGTGTTCCTTCCATCCTTCTTGGATTAGGCTTGGGACTGGTGATGCCGGAGTTTCTGGTCATGTTTGTGAAGCTGTCCCATCATTGTCAGCGAGGTACGGCAAATACCACTCATCTGTTGGCCAGCGAAGTCGGATTCTCATCCGGAATAGCCGTTGCGTGCTATTTCGATCTGGAAGCAGATAAGATGCTTTATACCGGACAAGTAGTAGCTGTGATCGCTTTGATTTTCTTTATACTGGTTACTTATCCTTATTATAAGAACAAGAAAGTAAGATGATTTAAATGAAGAATGAAGAATTACTTTGCAGCATAATAGCGTAGCCCATTCTTCATTCCTCATTCTTCATTTTTTTAGTTTCTGCTTACCTGTTTTACTCCTTTCACTGTCCTCAACTTCTTGATGAGTGCTTCCAGTCGTCCGGTATCACCTACCATTACCGTTAGTGTTCCGGAGAATAATCCGTCGTTGGAATCGATTCCGATGGATCGCAGACTGATTCCATTCTCTTTAGAAATGATAGAAGTAATATTGGTAACAATCCCAATATCATCGTGACCTACCACACGCAGTGTGATAGGATACTGTGTGCCGACTGATTTTCCTGCCCAACGTGCTTTTACAATCCGGTATCCGAACCGTTCGCGCATCTGATTGGCATTCGGACAGTCCGCCCGATGAATTTTGATACCTCCGCTTACTGTCACAAATCCGAATACATCATCTCCGTAAATCGGATTGCAGCATTTGGCAAGTTTAAATTCCAGTCCTTTCAGATTCTGATCGATGACAAGCACATCCTCTTTGGAGGTGACCTCTTCTTGTGTTGCCTGCAAATTATATCCTTCGGCACTGCGATAAACGATCTCATCATGCGTGTCATTGTCCCGTCTCTGCTGTTCGAGGTATTTATCCAGAATATCGTTGACATCCAGTGTCTCATCTGCAATCTTCTGATAAAACTCTGTCACATTTTTGAAGCCCAGACGCTTGATAAGACGCATCATCGTAGCTTCGTCATATTCCATCTTCCGGTTTTTGAACTTCCGTTCCAATGTCTCTTTGGCGAAATCGTGCTGGCGTGCTACCATCTCCTTAAGTGCCTGACGTATCTTGGTGCGGGCTTTGGAAGTCGTCACGATGTTCAGCCAGTCCTGCTTCGGAGTCTGGGTATTCGACGTCATGATTTCCACCTGATCACCGCTGTTCAGTTTCTGCTTTAACTGTACGTTCTTGCCGTTTACTTTTGCTCCGATACACTTGCATCCCAGTTTACTATGAATATGGAAAGCGAAATCGAGTACGGTAGCCCCTTTGGCAAGCTTGAACAAGTCTCCTTTCGGTGTGAATACGAATACTTCATCTTCGTAAAGGTCCATTTTAAACTGGTCCATCACTTTCAAAGAGTCGTTATCTGCATTTTCAAGAGCTTCGCGTACTGAAGTCAGCCATTCGTCCAGTCCTGTTTCACCTTTGATGCCTTTGTATCTCCAGTGTGCGGCGAGTCCCCGTTCTGCGATCTCATCCATTCGCCGGGTACGAATCTGTACTTCCACCCATCTGCCTTCCGGCCCCATCACAGTGATATGCAACGATTCGTAACCGTTGCTTTTCGGAATTGAAAGCCAGTCCCGCAAACGTTTCGGATTGGGCTGATACATATCCGTAACGATAGAGTATACCTGCCAGCATTCCTGCTTCTCTTTAGCCGGGTCCGGTTCGGAATCCAGAATGATACGGATAGCGAACAAGTCATAAATTCCTTCGAACGGAGTCTTCTGCTTCTGAATCTTGTTCCAGATGGAATGAATCGATTTGGTACGTCCTTTGATGTCGAACTTCAATCCGGCTTCCTTTACCTTCTTCTGGATAGGGTCGATAAAGGAGGCGATATACTTATCACGGGAAGCCTTCGTTTCGTTGAGCTTCTCCTTTATATAATAGTAAGTTTCCCGCTGTGTATATTTCAGCGACAAGTCTTCCAGTTCCGATTTCAGCTTGTAAAGTCCCAGCTTGTGTGCCAGCGGAGCATACAGATAAGCTGCTTCGTTCGCCACTTTTACCCGGTCTTCTTCGTTGCCTGTATCCTTGATCTGGCGCATCACGTTCACACGGTCTGCAATCATGATCAGAATGACGCGCATATCTTCGGCAAAAGAGAGCAGGAGATTGCGGAAGTTTTCCGATTCAATCGCCGGACTTTTGGAGTACAGTTCGTTTGTTTTCACCAGTCCTTTGATGATACTGCCTACATCTTCGCCATATTCGGCATTCACATCCTCAATCGACAGGATATGTGCCTTCACGATTTCGTGAAGCATAATGCCGATGAGACACGAACCTTTCATTCCGATTTCTTCGGCTACGATAACCGCCGTTTGTAAATCTCTGATGACGGGATTCATCCCGAAGTTATTGCGTTGCAGCCCGTTACATTGGGCAGCTTTGATAAGATGTTTCTTTAATTTTTGGCAATCCTTCCAGAAAATCGTATCTCCGGCAGATTGCAACAGATGCCTGTAGAGTGAAAAAAGCTCCTTCTTTTCCTCTGATGTAAAAAAGTCGTCCATATTCAATCTTGTTAATTCGACGTAAAATTACTTTTTTTCCCGGTTATTCGGCAAGAAGTAAATAACATTTTGTATTTTTGGGCATCAATTAATAAAAATAGATATTATGATAACGACACAGGACAAAGAGTTGCTTGCCAAGAAAGGCATCACGGAAGCGCAGATAGCAGAACAGCTGGCTTGCTTCCAGACAGGTTTTCCTTATTTGAAACTGGATGCTGCCGCTTCCATAGAAAAAGGCATATTGGCTCCTGACGCAGAAGAACAAAAAGTATATCTGGCTGCATGGGATGCTTATAAAAATACGGATAAGATCATCGGGAAGTTTGTTCCTGCTTCGGGCGCTGCCAGTCGTATGTTCAAGAATCTGTTCGAGTTTCTGTCCGCAGAGTATGACAAACCTACTACAAAGTTTGAGCAGGCATTCTTCGACGGAATCAAGGATTTTGCTTTCTATGACGACTTGAATGTAGCTTGTCAGCGTACAGCCGGAAAAGATATTCCGGGATTGATGGAAGAAGGTAATTACAAAGCTGTAGTAGCTGCCCTTCTCGAAACTGCCGGACTCAACTACGGAGCACTTCCGAAAGGTCTGCTCAAATTCCATAAATATCCCGAAGGTTCACGTACTCCGCTTGAAGAACACCTTGCCGAAGGTGCTATGTATGCAGCCGGAAAGAGTGGCAAAGTCAATGTACACTTCACCGTTTCTACCGAACACCGTGAACTCTTCAAGAAACTGGTGGAAGAGAAAGCCGCGGCATTCGGCAAACGTTATGGAGTAGACTATTACATTACCTTCTCCGAGCAGAAACCGAATACCGATACCATCGCCGCCGATATGGATAACCAACCGTTCCGTGACAACGGCAAACTCCTGTTCCGTCCGGGTGGTCACGGTGCGCTGATCGAGAACCTTAACGATCTCGATGCCGACATTATCTTCATCAAGAATATCGACAACGTAGTACCCGATAAACTGAAAGCCGACACCGTTACTTATAAAAAACTGATTGCCGGCGTACTCGTGTCCTTGCAGAAGAAGGCATTCGAATACCTCGAATTGCTCGACAGTGGAAAGTATACACATGAGCAAATCATGGAAATTCTCCAGTTCCTGCAAAAACAACTTTTCTGCAAGAATCCCGAAACGAAGAACCTCGAAGATGCCGAACTGGTGATCTACCTGAAGAGCAAACTGAACCGTCCGATGCGTGTATGCGGTATGGTGAAGAATGTAGGCGAGCCGGGTGGCGGTCCGTTCCTTGCTTATAACAGCGACGGAACTATCTCCCTGCAAATCCTCGAAAGCTCTCAGATCGATATGAACGATCCTGCCAAAAAGGAAATGTTCGAAAAGGGTACGCACTTCAATCCGGTAGACTTGGTTTGTGCCGTACGTGACTATAAAGGTCACAAGTTCGATCTGGTGAAATATGTAGATAAAGCGACAGGCTTCATCTCTTATAAATCGAAGAACGGAAAAGACCTGAAAGCTCTAGAACTCCCCGGTTTGTGGAATGGTGCTATGAGCGACTGGAATACCGTATTCGTAGAAGTCCCTCTGACCACTTTCAATCCGGTGAAGACAGTGAACGACCTGTTGCGTGAACAGCATCAGTAAGAAGATACCGCGTTTGACTGATGAAATATGTAGTTAGGCACGGATTACGCGGATTACACGGATTTCTTTTATGATCCTATTTTTATATAGAACCCAACTCTTTATCCGTGTAATCCGCGTAATCCGTGCCTAAATCTAATTGCAACATAATTTTAAAGAGTGTTTAGGATGAATCAGATAGAAAAGATCATCGACCTTGCTACATGGAACAGAAAAGAGCATTTTGAGCATTTCAGCGCATTCGATGATCCCTTTTTCGGAGTGACGGTCCATGTAGACTGCACCCGTTCTTATGAGGAGGCAAAAGCAAAAGGCGTTTCCTTCTCCCTTTTACTACTACATCGTATTATCACTGCCGCAAGCAAAGTCGAAGAATTCCGTTACCGTATCGAAGGAGACAAAGTGGTCTGCTATGACAGTCTGCTTCCCGAAGCGACGGTAGGGCGTGCCGATCACACGTTCTCTTTTGCCGCCTTTGAGTACGATCCGGATGAACTCACTTTTATTCGCAAGGCAAAAGCCGAAATGGAGAGGCTGCAAGGTACCACCGGGCTCAATAAAGGAGGTACTTTCCATCCCAATGCCATTCATTACTCAGCTGTTCCCTGGCTGGCCTTTACCGACATGAAGCACCCCACAAATATGCGTTCGGGTGATAGTGTCCCCAAAATATCTACCGGAAAATACTTTCGGGAAGGCGAGAAACTGATGCTTCCCATTTCCGTCACTTGTCATCACGGACTGATGGATGGTTATCATGTTGCCAAATTTATTGAAACGCTTGATTTATGAAACTGTCAGGAGGCCCCGGAGACTAATATGTCGACACTATGAGAAACGCGATTGAGAGATGGAAAGCCATCGTTCTTTGCTCCGTTATGTTTTGCCTGCCGGAAGTTGTTCTGGCAGAGCAAGGAACTTCCTGTGACAGTGTACCGCACCCATCCGGATATGCTGAAAACCTTTTGCGCAGCGGAAGTTATTCAAGATATCCGGAACTCACGGAAAACGTGGGAAGTGCCGGAGTATACATCCCGCATCGTTTCATCCATCGTTTGGGGATAGAGGCCCGTCCGCAATATGTATTTCCTACCAATCCTTTCCTGCAAGGAGAGAACGAGCGTTGGAAGCCGGTTCAGGCATCGTTTGCCGCTCATCTGAAGTACTCGTTCAAGTTTCGTCCCAACACTTGTGCCGACCGTATTTACGGTGGAGCTTATCAAGGCGTCGGTGTATCTTTTTCGACTTTTGGCGATAAGAAACAGTTGGGCGATCCTTTCTCTTTCTATGTATTTCAAGGCGCCCGGATCGCTCGTTTCTCCTCCCGTGTCTCGCTCAATTATGAGTGGAATTTCGGTCTGTCCGCCGGATGGAAGCCTTATGACAATTACTATAACACCTATAATGGTGCTGTCGGGTCACGGATGAATGCCTATATCAATGCCGGAGTGTATGTGAATTGGGCGTTTTCCCGTTATTTCGATCTTATAGTCGGAGGTGATTTCACTCATTTCTCCAATGGCAACACTAAATATCCGAATGCGGGAATCAATACTACCGGAGCTAAGATCGGAGTCGTTTACAATTTCAACCGTACGGAAGAAGACCTTTCAAAACCGCTTTGTCAGCCTGTTATCACCCGTTTTCCCCGTCACATCAGTTATGATGTCGTGCTGTTCGGGTCATGGCGTCGGAAAGGCGTGTGGGTAGGCGAGAAGCAGATAGCGTCTCCCAATGCATATCCGGTTGCCGGATTCAATTTCGCTCCGATGTATAACCTGAGTTATAAGTTGCGTGTAGGTGCTTCGCTGGACGGTGTCTATGATGGCAGTGCCAATGTATACAGAGAAGAATATGGGAGCGGCAGCTCTACCCGTGAGTTTCTGAAACCGGGCATTCAGCACCAATTGGCTTTGGGACTTTCGGCGCGTGCAGAGTATGTGATGCCTTATTTTACGATTGGGGTCGGCATGGGAGCCAATGTGCTCAGTCGTGGAGATATGAGAGGCTTTTATCAGATTCTTGCATTGAAAATAGACATCACCCGCAGCTCCTTTCTTCACATCGGATATAATTTGCAGGACTTCCAGACACCTAACTATCTGATGCTCGGACTCGGTTTCCGTTTTCACAATAAATATCCGAAGGTGCGTCATTAAAATAAAAAGAAATATACTAATTTTGCATCACTAACATAAAACACACAAAATAATGAAGAAAATACTGTTGCTCGGTTCCGGAGAATTAGGAAAGGAATTTGTGATCTCTGCACAGCGCAAAGGTCAGTATATCATTGCTTGTGACTCTTATGCCGGAGCACCTGCTATGCAAGTTGCCGATGAATTTGAAGTATTCGACATGCTGAACGGTGAAGAATTGGAACGTGTTGTAGAAAAGCATCATCCGGATATCATCGTTCCGGAGATTGAGGCCATTCGTACGGAACGCTTGTATGATTTCGAAAAGGAAGGTATCCAGGTAGTGCCCAGTGCCCGTGCTGTCAACTTTACGATGAACCGTAAGGCAATACGCGACCTTGCCGCTAAGGAACTCGGACTGAAAACAGCCAGATATTTCTATGCCAAGACACTGGACGAGCTGAAAGCGGCAGCCGCTAAAATAGGTTTCCCTTGCGTTGTTAAACCGTTGATGTCTTCTTCCGGCAAAGGACAGTCCCTTGTCAAGAGTGCCGATGAACTTGAACATGCCTGGGAATACGGATGCAGCGGTAGCCGTGGTGATATCCGCGAATTGATTATCGAAGAATTTATCAAGTTCGACAGCGAAATCACTCTGCTTACAGTTACGCAGAAAAACGGACCTACACTGTTCTGTCCTCCCATCGGGCACGTACAGAAAGGGGGAGACTACCGCGAGAGCTTCCAACCGGCACACATCGACCCTGCACATTTGAAAGAAGCCGAAGAAATGGCTGAAAAGGTAACCCGTGCCCTGACAGGTGCCGGACTTTGGGGAGTAGAGTTCTTCCTGAGTCACGAAAACGGGGTCTACTTCTCTGAACTTTCTCCGCGTCCGCATGATACCGGTATGGTAACATTGACAGGAACACAGAACCTGAATGAGTTTGAACTTCACCTGCGCGCCGTGCTCGGTTTGCCTATCCCCGGCATCAAGCAGGAACGGATCGGTGCAAGTGCCGTCATCCTTTCTCCGATTGCGAGCCAGGAACGTCCCCAATATCGTGGCATGGAAGAAGTAACGAAAGAAGAAGACACTTATCTGCGCATCTTCGGCAAACCGTTTACCCGTGTCAACCGCCGTATGGGAGTCGTGCTTTGCTATGCGCCGCTGAACGCCGATCTGGATGCGTTGCGTGATAAAGCGAAACGAATTGCGGAGAAGGTAGAAGTATACTAAATAAAACAAACAAGAGTGAGTCAAAAGCAAAATTCACTATCCTTTTGCTTTTGATTCTCTCTCTTATTATATTCCTTTATATAGCTAATAATGAAAAACATGAAAAAGACTAAACTATT
>OJOF01001833.1_pt1 | contig 14908 bp, 10 predicted proteins | sample 1598181 | NCBI WGS metagenome assembly OJOF01 (sample SAMN01915226, study PRJEB22387) | human gut metagenome | isolation source: stool | host: Homo sapiens | place: USA
GCCCTCTCAGGCCGCTTCGCGTCCAGCTCCCCCAAAGGGGGAGCCCTTGGCAAAAACAAGCTGTTTTGCGTGGATTGCCAAAGCCTCGCCCTTCGGGAGAGGTGGCAGTGCGAAGCACTGACGGAGAGGGTGAGGGCGCTGACAAAAGGGATTTTCTTATGAACGAATCGGAAACCATCGACCCCCGTGAGCTGAACCCGCTGGCGCTGGCCTTTGTGGGGGACAGCGTGCTGGAACTGCTGGTGCGCACCCGTCTGGCACGGTACCACCGGATGTCCGCAGGCAAGCTCAATGTGGAAAAGGTCAAGTATGTCTCGGCCCGGGCACAGTTCCGGGAGGAACAGCTGCTGGAGCCGCTCTTCACAGAGGAGGAGCTGTCCGTGTTCAAGCGGGGCCGCAACGCCAGCAAGGCCAGTGTGGCCAAGCACGCTTCCCCTGAAGAATACCGCGCTTCCACCGGCTTTGAGTGCCTGCTGGGCTGGCTCTACCTCACCGGGCAGATGGCCCGTGTGGAAGAGCTGTTCGATGCCTTGTGGCAGCAGTTTGACCCGAACCAGAAATAAAACGCGAAAGCCCGCTGCTTTCCGCACTGGAAAACAGTGCAGGGAAGGCAGCGGGCTTTCTTATGCGGTGTTACTTCTTGTTCTTGGCACCCTCGTCGTCAGCACCCTTGGTATACTGGTTGGGGTGCTTGTGCTCGTTGGTGGTCTGATTGGTGGTGCGGTTCTGGCTCTGGTTCTTGCAGTTGTTCGTGCGGTTTTCGGTGCGATTCTCGCTGTGGTCCTTCATGGTTCGTTACTCCTTTCGTGAGGGGGCTTTCCCTCACAGCCTTAGTTTTGCCGCGAACGGCGGCTTTATTCATGGGAGGATAAGCTTTCATGCCTACGGAATATTTTGAGCGCCGGGAGCGCGCTCTGCTGGGCGACCGGTTCGATGCTCTCTATGCCGCCCCGCAGGAGACTGCTGCCCGGGGCGTGACGGTCTCGGCCCTGCGTGCTGCGCCGGAGCAGTTTGCCGCGCAGGCAGATTTTCCGGTGGAGCCCTCGCCCTTCTGCAAGGCGGGCTTTGTGGTGCAGGACCCCGCCTTCAAGCCCGGGCGGCACCCCTACCACCATGCGGGCGTGTTCTACTCGCAGGAGCCTTCCGCTTCCAGTGCCGCGCCCCTGCTGGGGGTCCGGCCCGGGATGCGGGTGCTGGATACCTGCGCGGCCCCCGGCGGCAAGAGCAGCCAGCTGGCGGCAGCGCTGGGCGGGCAGGGGCTGCTGGTGAGCAACGAGTTCGTTGCCGCCCGCGCCGAGGTGCTCCGGAGCAATCTGGAGCGGATGGGCGTGCCCAACGCCGTGGTGCTGAACGAGGACACTGGCCGCATTGCCGCCGCTCTGCCGGAGTTTTTTGACCGTGTTCTCGTGGATGCGCCCTGCTCCGGCGAGGGGATGTTCCGCAAGGAAGCCGTGGCTGTGACCCAGCATTGTGAAGCGCTGGTGAAGCAGTGCGCCGCACTGGGGGCACAGATCCTGGACAACGCGGCGGCCTGCCTGGCCCCCGGCGGCGAGATGATCTACTCCACCTGCACCTTTGCCCCGGAAGAGGACGAGGGACAGGTGGCGGCATTTTTGCAGCGCCACCCGGAGTTCACGCTGGCCGATGTGTTCGGCAATGTAGATTACAGCTTTGGCAGCCCGGGTGAGGCAAACCGCACCGGCGGCCTGCCGCTGGATGTGAGCAAAGTGCGCCGGATCTGGCCCTGTCAGGGCGGCGAGGGGCATTTTATTGCCCGTCTGGTCAAGGCTGGCACGCCGCGAGCGCTGCCTGCCCCCGGAACCTATACGGCAGAGGAAGAACTCTGGCTTGCTGCTGCCGCAGAGCAGAGCAAAAAGCAGAAGGGAAGCAAGGGCGGCAAGCCTGCCAAGGCCCCGGATGCCCGCAGCGCCCGCCGGGAGAGCAGCCGTGCCTTGCTGGAGGCGGTGCAGGGCCGCAGCGCCCGCAGCCGGGATGCCGGGGCAGGGGAGGCCACCCCGGCCCAGAGCCTTGCTGCATGGCAGGAGTTTGCCCGGCAGTATTTCCCGGCGCTGGCGGACCGCCCTGCCGTGGTGCATGGCGGCAGCGTTCTGCTGCCCGTGCCCTTTCCGCAGACGGGACTGCATGTCCTGCGGGCGGGGGTGTTCGTGGGCAGCGTGCAGAAGGGCCGTTTCGTGCCGGAGCACCACCTGTTCACGGCGTTCGGCGCGCTCTGCACCAACCGCGAAGCACTGACCCTTGCCGACCCGCGGGTAACGGAGTACCTTTCCGGCCGTGAGATCGCCGCGGACACTGCCGCCGATGGCTGGTGCTGCGTGACCGTGGATGGCTGGCCCATGGGCGGCGGCAAGGTGTCGGGCGGACGGGTCAAAAACCATTACCCCAAGGCTCTGCGGCTGCTGTAAACCGGCCTGAAAAGCCGGTTTTCCAACACGAACAAGCGAAAAACACGCCCGGAGCCCTTGAATGGGATTCGTGATTGTGCTACAATAATAGAGTTAGATTTTGTGTGCTGCCACAAGCGGGCGACCACAGCCCGTCTGCCCGCAGGCGGAGATTTCGATAAAACTTTAGGAGGTTCCCATGTCTGGACATAGCAAATGGAACAACATTAAGCGCAAGAAGGAAAAGACCGATGGCGCAAGAGCAAAGGTCTTTACCAAGATCGGCCGCGAGATCAGCGTTGCCGTCCGTGACGGCGGCCCCAACCCGGCTTCCAACAGCAAGCTGGCAGACCTGATCGCCAAGGCAAAGCGCATGAGCGTGCCCAACGATAACATCCAGCGCATCATCAAGAAGGCTGAGGGCGGCGATAAGACCGAGTACGAAGCAATCACCTACGAAGGCTACGGCCCCGGCGGCGTTGCTGTCATGGTGGAGACCCTGACCGACAACCGCAACCGTACCGCTGCCGACCTGCGCCACTACTTCGACAAGAACGGCGGCAACCTGGGCGCTATGGGCTGTGTGGCCTTCCTGTTCAGCCAGAAGGGTGTCATTGACATCTCTCTGGAGGATAAGGATGCCGACGAGGCCATGATGGATGCTCTGGATGCCGGTGCCGAGGACTTTGATGCAGGCGAAGAGGCTGCTGAGATCACCACCGATCCCGAGAACTACTCCGCTGTGGTCAAGGCCATGGAAGAGAAGGGCTACGAGATCCTGAGCGACGACCTGGCCATGGTCCCCATGACCACCACCCGCCTGACCGACCCCGATCAGCTCAAGGCAATGGGCAAGCTGCTGGATGCCCTGGAGGACAACGACGATGTCCAGAATGTCTGGCACAGCCTGGAGAACGAAGAGGATCTGCCGGAATAAGGTGTATCTGCGCCTGCTGACTCTGTAATAGAAAATCAAAGCGCTGCCCCCTGTGAAAAAACTCAGAGGGCGGCGCTTTTTTGCTTTGCGGATTGCGCGGCGGGGGCAAATATGGTAAAATAATTTGAAACAGACCACGAAGAAACGAGGTGGCGCACATGGAAGCAAAACGCATCTGCCCGTACTGCATGGGCGAGCTGGAGAGCCGGGTGTCGGTGTGCCCGCACTGCGGCGGGGTACTGGCCGGGCGCAACCCGGCGGGCAGCCTGCCGGTGGGCACGCTGTTGGCCGGACGGTATACCGTGGGCGAGATGCAGAGCATCGACGGCGAGGGCATCCTGTACCGGGGCGTGGAGAACGTCGGGCGGTTCCGGGTGACCATCAAGGAGTATATGCCCCTGACGCTGTCGGCGGAGCGGGGCACGGACGCGCTGCTCCGGCCCAAGCTGGGCAGCGAGGTGCTGTTCAAGACCACCCGGATGGACTTTGCTGATCTCTACCGCTCCATCCAGCGCATCACCCCCGCAAACGGTCTGGAGGCTGTGCTGGACGTGTTCGAGGAGAACAACACCGTCTACGCCGTGATGGAAAACCCCGGCGGCATCCCGCTGCAGCAGTGGCTGGATGAGCGTCCCAGCCCGGTTTCAGCTGAGACGGCCCGCAATATGCTGCAGCCTGTGTTTGACGGCGTGGCGGCCATGCATCAGGTGGGGCTGGTGCACCGGGGCATCTGCCCGGAGAACATCCGGGTGCTGGAAAACGGCCGGGCACGCCTGACGGGCTACGCCACCGTGGGGCTGCGCACGGCGGGCAGCGGCCTGCACGAGCAGCTGTACGAGGGCTACTCGGCACCGGAGCAGTATTCCACCACCGAATTCGAGGGCCGTTACACCGACGAATACAGCCTTGCCGCCGTGGTCTACCGGATGGTCTGCGGGCAGAGCCCTGTTCCTGCGGCACAGCGGCTGGTGTCGGACTCCAACCCCCGCGCCCGCACGCTGGAACGGGCGGTGCCGGAGTATGTTTCGGATGTGCTCTGGATGGGCCTGCAGCTCGGGCCTGCCGAGCGCATCCAGACCGTGCCCCAGCTGTTCCAGGCACTGAGCAGCCAGGAGTATACCACGGAGCTTACCCAGACCCTGCAGCAGGCCGCGCCGCGCCCTCAGTCCACCGAGGAAGAGGAGCGGAAAAAGCATATACTCAGCCTGCGCAACCTGCTGGCGGCCATCCTGATCCTGCTGGCCATCCTGACGTTGCTCATCGTGTGGGGGCTGGTGAATCAGGGGCTGCACACCGCAAAGCCTGCGGAATCCACCCCGGCCTCCGAACCGGCCAGTTCGCTGGTGACAGAGCCGGTGAATCTGGCCCCGGATTTTGTGGGGATGGACTACGATTCGCAGGTGCGCAACAACAACAGCTATGCCGGGGATTACCTGTTCTATGTGACCATGGAATACAGTGATACTGTGGAAAAGGGCAAGATCATCCGTCAGACCCCCGAAGCCGGAGAGGTCATCGAAAAGGGCAGCACCATCGATCTGGTGGTCAGCCGCGGCCCACAGATGGTGGAGATGCCCAACGTGGCAGGCTTTACCCGGGACGGCGCGGAGCAGCAGCTGGCGCAGGTGGGGCTGAATGCGAGCTTCTATCCCATTTATAACGATGGCTCCTATGTTTCGGGCTGTGTGGCCTATTGCAGCGAGGAGCCCGGTGCCATGGTGGAGGTCGGCTCGACCATCATCGTCTATATGGCGGCAGAGGTCGAGGCCGAGGTGCCCGCCACCCCGCCCGAGACCACGACCCCTTCCGCCGGTACCACACCGTCTGCCGCGCAGACGGAGCCGCCGACCGGTGGGGCCGGTACCGAATACGATACGGATTGACGCAAAGCGGCCTGCCGGAGAGGGCAGGCCGCTTTTTTGATGAGAACGCTTGAAGAAAATGAATGATTCTGATAGAATTATATTAGAATCATTTAGGGGGTGCGCACTATGATCATTAAGTCGTCTACGGCGCTTCGCAATGACTACGGTTCCATTTCAAATCTGGCGCACGGAGCGGGCGAGCCAATCTACATTACAAAAAATGGAGAGGGTGACCTTGTTGTAATGAGCATTGAAGCATTCGAACAGCGGGAAGAGGCGTTGAAACTCCGGGCAAAGCTGGAAGCAGCGGAACAGGGAAGGCTTGCTGGTGCTCCGGCTTACACGCTGGAGGATTCCAGAAAACGGCTGGAGGAGATCTATCGTCGTGGCTAAGATCGAAATTCTGGAGTCGGCACAGCGGGAACTGGAAGCAATCGCAGAGCTTCACATGAATCTGGTAGGGCCGAATTCTGCCCGAAAAATCACGGATCGAATCTTGGATTCTCTTTCGCGGTTGGAACGTTTCCCGCTGTCGGGTTCGCTTCCAAGAGATGCCGAACTGCTGAAAAGCGGCTATCGCTATGTGATCGCCGGGCAGTATCTCTGCGTCTATCGGCTGATTGTGGATACTGTGTTCGTCTACCATATCGTGCATGGTGCAAGTAATTACCCTGTTTTGTTCAAACGGCTGCTGCAAGAAGAATTGAAGAGAGAAGATTGACGCAAAGCGCCCTGCCGGATAAGGCAGAGCGCTTTTTTTGATGCAGGTCGATATCCACAGGAAAAGCCAGAGCGGAAGCCCCATGGAGGAAGCTTCCGCTCTGGCTTGTTTAGGATAGGAAAGAGAATGGTTCAGTAATGACCGGGATGCGGGCTTACAGGTTGGTGTAGCCCATGAGGTAGCGGTCTACCTCGGCGGCGCAGTCGCGGCCCTCGCGCAGGCCCCAGACCACAAGGCTCTGGCCCCGGCGCATATCGCCGCAGGCGAACACCTTGTCCACGTTGGTGCGGAAGTGGTCGGTGTCCACACAGCCGCGGCCAGTCAGGCTGACACCGAAGGCATCGGCCACATAGCTCTCACAGCCCACGAAACCGGCGGCAATGAAGGCCAGCTCACAGTTGTAGGTGAACTCCTCGCCGGTGGGCACCATGTTGGTGCGGCCGGTCTCGGGGTCACGCTCGGGCTTGAGGTAGGAGATGACGGCAGCGGTCAGGTTGCCTGCATCGTCCTTGAGGAATTCTTTGACCGTGGTCTGGTAGACACGGGGGTCCTTGCCGAACTTTGCCATGCACTCGGTCTGGCCGTAGTCCACCTTGAGCACCCGGGGCCACTCGGGCCAGGGGTTGCCGGCGGCACGCTCCTTAGGGGGCTGCGGCATCATTTCCAGAGCCACCAGATCAGTGCAGCCCTGCCGCAGGGCCGTGCCCTGGCAGTCGTTGCCGGTGTCGCCGCCGCCGATGACCAGAACGTTCTTGCCCTTGGCATCAATGGCCCTGCCGTCGGCAAACTTGCTGTCCAGCAGGCTCTTTGTCACGCTGGTGAGGTAATCCACGGCAAAGTGCACGCCGTTGGCATCCCGGCCCGGAACGTTCAGGTCACGGGCCTTTTTGGCACCGCAGCAGAGCACCACGGCATCGTAGCTGTTCAGGATGCTCTCGGCATCCACGGCACCGCCCACATCCATGCTGGTGCGGAACTCCACGCCCTCGGCCTGCATGATCTTGATGCGGCGCTCGATGACGGCTTTGTCCAGCTTCATGTTGGGGATGCCGTACATCAGCAGGCCGCCCACGCGGTCGGCGCGCTCAAACACGGTGACGGCGTGGCCCCGGATGTTCAGGTACTCGGCCACCGAAAGACCGGCCGGGCCGCTGCCGATGACGGCCACGCTCTTGCCGGTGCGGGCCGGGGGAGGGGCGGCGTGGAGCCAGCCCTTGGCGTAGCCCGTTTCCACGATGGCGTGCTCGTTCTCGCGCACGGTCACGCTGCTGCCGGTCACATCACCGCAGGTGCAGGCGGCCTCGCACAGGGCGGGGCAGACCCGGCTGGTGAACTCCGGGAAGCGGTTGGTGGCCCGCAGACGGTGGAGCGCCAGCTCCCACTTGCCCTGATAGACCAGGTCGTTCCACTCGGGGATCAGGTTGTTCAGCGGACAGCCCGATGCCATGCCGCCGATCATCATGCCGGCCTGGCAGAAGGGCACGCCGCAGTCCATGCAGCGGGCGGCCTGGGTCTGCTGCTCCTCGCGGGAGAGCCAGACGTGAAACTCGTTGAAATTTTCAATGCGCTCCAGCGGCGGGACATCCGTGCTGGTCTTGCGCGTGTAATCCATAAATCCAGTGATCTTGCCCATGATCCAGCCCTCCTTACTTCTTCTTCTGCACAGCGTAGAACGCTTCGATCTGTGCCTGTTCGCCGTCCAGGCCGCGCTCCTCCATGGAAGCGATGACCCGGAGCATCCGGTCGTAATCGTAGGGGAGGACTTTCTTGAACTTGGGCAGGTACTCGCTGAAGTTGTCCAGGATCTCCTTGCCGCGGGGGGAGCCGGTGGCTTCCACATGCTCGCGGATGAGCTCCTTCAGGGCAGCAACATCGTACTTGTGCTCCACAGGCTCCAGGCTCACGGTCTCCTTGTTGACCCGCTGGTAGAAATCCCAGTTCTCGTCCAGAACGTAGGCCACGCCGCCGGTCATGCCGGCCGCGAAGTTCTTGCCGGTCTGGCCCAGGACCACGACAGTGCCGCCGGTCATGTACTCACAGCCGTGGTCACCCACGCCCTCGACAACGGCAGTCGCGCCGCTGTTGCGGACGCAGAAGCGCTCACCGGCCACGCCGGAGACGAAGGCCTTGCCGCTGGTGGCACCGTAAAGGGCCACATTGCCGGTGATGATGTTTTCCTCGGGCTTGTAGCCGATGCCCTCGGGCGGGCGGACAATGATCTTGCCGCCGGACAGGCCCTTGCCCATGTAGTCGTTGCAGTCGCCGGTCAGGCTGAGGGTCAGGCCCTTGGGGATGAACGCGCCAAAGCTCTGGCCGCCTGCGCCGATGCACTCGGCGGTGTAGACATCGTCGGGCAGGGAGCTGCCGTACTTGCGGGTGATCTCGCTGCCAAAGATGGCACCCAGGGCGCGGTCGGTGTTGGAAACCTCCAGCCGGACGCTCTGGGGTGCCTTGCTGCCCAGCTTGAACTTCTTCATCAGCACCTTCATGTCGAGGGTGTTCTCAAGGTGGAAGTCATAGGTATCGGCAGGCACAAAGTGGACGTTGCTGTTTGTAATGGCCGGGTTGTGCAGGATGCAGTCCAGATTCATCTTGGCGGCACGGCTGCCGGCAGCACTGGGCTTGACATGGAGCAGGTCGGTGCGGCCCACCAGCTCGTCGATGGTGCGCACGCCCAGCTTGGCCATGTACTCCCGCAGCTCCTGCGCCACAAAGGTCAGGTAGTTGATGATATACTCGGGCTTGCCCTTGAACCGCTTGCGCAGCTCGGGGTTCTGGGTGCAGATGCCCATGGGGCAGGTGTCCAGGTTGCAGACACGCATCATCACGCAGCCTTCGCACATCAGCAGGGAGGTGCCGAAGCCGAACTCCTCAGCGCCCAGCATACAGCTGATGGCAACATCGCGGCCGGAGAGCAGCTTGGAATCGCTCTCAATGCGGACGCGGCTGCGCAGGCCGTTCAGGATCAGGGTCTGGTGGGTCTCGGCGATGCCCAGCTCCCAGGGCAGGCCCGCGTTCTTGATGGAGGTGCGGGGGGCTGCACCGGTGCCGCCGTCGTAACCGGAGACGAGGATGACCTGTGCGCCGCCCTTGGCAACACCGGCGGCAATGGTGCCGACACCGGCCTCGCTGACCAGCTTCACGTTGATGTTGGCGTGGCGGTTGGCGTTCTTCAGGTCATAGATCAGCTCGGCCAGATCCTCGATGGAGTAAATGTCGTGGTGGGGCGGGGGAGAGATCAGGCCCACGCCGGTGGTGCTGTGGCGGGTCTTGGCGATCCAGGGGTAGACCTTGGCACCGGGCAGATTGCCGCCCTCGCCGGGCTTTGCGCCCTGTGCCAGCTTGATCTGGATCTCTTCGGCGGAGACCAGATACTTGCTGGTCACGCCGAAGCGGGCCGAGGCTACCTGCTTGATCTTGGAGTTGCTCTCGCTCTGGTAGCGCTCCTCGGGCTCACCGCCCTCACCGGTGTTGCTCCGGCCGCCCAGACGATTCAGGGCGATGGCGATGGTCTCGTGGGCCTCGCTGCTCAGGGCACCGTAGCTCATGGCAGCGGCTTTGAACCGCTTGACGATGGAGCTGACAGGCTCCACCTCCTCAAGGGGGATGCCGCCGTTGGGGTCATAGCTGAAGTCCAGCAGGCTGCGCAGGTGCATGCCCTCGGCACCCATGTTGTCCACGGTGCGGGTGAAGTCTTTGAAGGCCTTGTAGTCGCCCGTGAAGCAGGCTTTCTGGAACAGATGGATGGTCTGCGGGGTGAAGAGGTGCTCTTCCTTGCCGCTGCGGAACTTGTGAGCGCCGCCGTCGGCCAGCTCCATGTTGATGTCCAGACCCAGCGGGTCAAAGGCGGCGTTGTGGGCAGCTTCCACATCCGCCTGAATGTCCTCCAGACCGATGCCGCCCACACGGCTGACCGTGCCGGTGAAGTACTTGTCGATGACATCCTTGGAGATGCCGACCGCCTCAAAGATCTGGCTGCTCTGGTAGCTCTGGATGGTGGAGATGCCCATTTTGGAGGCGATCTTTACGATGCCGTTCAGCACAGCCTTGTTGTAGTCATCCACTGCGGCGTAGTAATCCTTGTCCAGCAGACCCTCGTCGATGAGCTGGGCAATGGTGTCGTGGGCCAGATAGGGGTTGACGGCGCAGGCACCGTAGCCCAGCAGGGTGGCAAAGTGGTGCACCTCGTGGGGCTCGGCGCTCTCAAGGATGAGGGCCATGGCCGTGCTCTTCTTGGTGCGGATGAGGTACTGGGACACGGCAGAAACGGCCAGCAGGCTGGGGATGGAGACGTGGTACTCGTCGATGTCGCGGTCAGAGAGGATGATGATGTTGGCACCGTCCTTGTAGGCGCGGTCCACCTCCAGGAACACGCGGTCGATGGCCTTTTCCAGGCTGGTGTTCTTATAGTAATTGATGGACACCGTGGCGGTCTTGAAGCCGGGCACGTTCATGTGCTTGATCTTGAGCAGATCCGTGCTGGTCAGGATGGGGTTCTGCACCTTGAGCACCTTGCAGTTCTCGGGCTTGTCCTCCAGCAGGTTGCCGTGGGCACCCACATAGACGCTGGTGGAGGTGACAACCTTCTCACGGATGGCATCGATGGGCGGGTTGGTGACCTGTGCGAACCGCTGCTTGAAGTAGTTGAACAGCGGGGGGTGCTGGTCACTCAGGACAGCCAGCGGGGTGTCGGTGCCCATGGCTCCGGAAGGCTCGGCACCGGCCCGGGCCATGGGCAGGATCAGCTCCTTGATTTCCTCGTATTTGTAGCCAAAGACCTTCTGCAGGCGGGTCAGCTCCTCGCCGGTGTAGCTGGGGACCTTGATGTTGGGAATCTTCAGGTCCTTCAGCCGGACCAGATTCCGGTCGATCCACTCGCCGTAGGGCTCGCGGCTGGCGTAGTATTCCTTTAGCTTCTCGTCATCCACGACCTCGCCCTTGACGGTATCCACCAGCAGCATCTTGCCGGGGCGCAGGCGGTCTTTCATCAGGATGTTGTCGGGTGCGCAGGGCAGCACGCCCACCTCAGAGGACAGGATCATCCGGCCATCCTTGGTGATATAGTAGCGGCTGGGGCGCAGACCGTTGCGGTCCAGCACCGCGCCCACCACGTCGCCGTCGGAGAAGAGGATGGCGGCGGGGCCGTCCCAGGGCTCCAGCATAGTGGCGTAATACTGGTAGAAATCGCGCTTTTTCTGGCTGATGTTCTTGTTGTTCTCCCAGGGCTCGGGGATGGTGATCATCACCGCCAGAGGCAGATCCATGCCGTTCATCACCATGAACTCCAGCGCGTTGTCCAGCATGGCGGAGTCCGAGCCGGAGGTGTTGATGATGGGCAGGATCTTGTTCATGTCGTCCTGCAGGATGGGGCTCTCGATGCTCTCCTCACGGGCCAGCATGGCATCGGTGTTGCCCTTGATGGTGTTGATCTCGCCGTTGTGCAGGATGAACCGGTTGGGGTGGGCACGCATCCAGCTGGGGTTGGTGTTGGTGGAGAAGCGGCTGTGCACCATGCCGATGGCGGATTCGTAATCCTCGTCCTGCAGGTCAAGGTAGAACAGGCGCAGATCGTGCACCAGGAACATGCCCTTGTATACGATGGTGCGGCTGGACAGGCTGGGCACATAGGTGCCGTTGCTGGCCTGCTCGAACACCCGGCGGATGATGTAGAGCCTGCGGTCAAAATCAATGCCCTTGCTCACACGGGCAGGCTTTTTGATGAAGCACTGCCAGATGGAGGGCATGCAGTCCCGGGCCTTCTGGCCCACGGCATCAGGGTCTACCGGCACCCTGCGCCATGCCAGAAACTCAAGCCCCTCCTTGCGGGTGACCAGCTCAAACAGCTTCATGGCCTGTGCCCGCAGGTGCTCGTTCTGGGGGAAGAAGAACATGCCGACACCGTATTCCCGCTCGTTGCCCAGGCTGATGTTCAGCTCATCGGCCACCTTGGAGAAGAACTTGTGGCTGATCTGCAGCATGATGCCCACGCCGTCGCCGGTCTTGCCCTCGGCATCCTTACCGGCGCGGTGCTCCAGACGCTCCACGATGCTCAGGGCATCGCTGACCGTCTGATGGCTCTTGCGGCCCTTGATGTCCACCACAGCGCCGATGCCGCAGGCATCGTGCTCGAACTGAGGGTCATACAGGCCAAGAGGCGTGGCGTTTTCCGTAAATTGATCCATTGCCTTTCCCATCCTTATCTCTCAAAATATCCTCTGGGCCGCGGCACGATCCGCAGCCTCTTGCACAGAAAACAAAAAAGCGCCCCAGAAGGGTAGACTTCACCCTTCTGGAACGCCTTTGTTCCGTTAGCTTTATTATAATGATTCGTGAAGATTGTTCAAGTGGGAGGTGCGACAAACTTTGGTACACCAAAGCCCGCACTTCTTGTGCGCTTTGATGATGAGATGAAACGGATTCATCCTTCGCCCAAAATCGCTTTCAGGTCCTGCTCCGGTGTCGTGACGGCCATCAGATTGTACTTTTCCTGCAAAACGCGCACCACGCCCGGCGAGAGGAAGGCGGGCAGGGTAGGGCCGAGCCGGATGTTCTGGATGCCCAGCGCCAGCAGTGCGATCAGGATGCAGACGGCCTTCTGCTCGAACCAGCAGAGCACCAGCGAGAGCGGCAGGTCGTTGACGCTGCACTGGAACGCATCGGCCAGCGCCAGCGCGATCTGAATGGCGCTGTATGCGTCGTTGCACTGGCCCACATCGAGGATGCGGGGCAGGCCCGCCACGGTGCCGAGATCCAGGTCGTTCAGGCGGAATTTGCCGCAGGCCAGCGTCAGGATCACGGTGTCGGGCGGGGTGAGCTTGGCGAACTCGGTGTAGTAGCGGCGGGAAGGCCGGGTGCCGTCACAGCCACCCACCAGGAAGAAATGGCGGATCTGCCCGCTTTTCACGGCCGCAACGATCTCATTGGCGTGGGAGAGCACAGCGCTCCGCGCAAAGCCGGTCACGACGCTGCGCCCGCCGTTGATGCCGGGCATGGCGGTGTCTTCCGGGTAGCCCCCTAGTTCCAGTGCTTTGGCAATGACGGGGGAGAAATCCCGCTCTGGCCCGATGTGCGGGACGCCGGGATAGGACACCACCGAGGTGGTGAACACCCGGTCGGCGTAGCTCTCCCGCAGGGGCATGATGCAGTTGGTGGTGAAGAGGATCGGGGCCGGGATGTCCTCAAACTCCCGCTGCTGGTTCTGCCAGGCTGTGCCGAAGTTGCCCTTCAGATGCGGGTACTTCTGCTTCAGCTCCGGGTAGCCGTGAGCGGGGAGCATTTCCGAGTGGGTGTAGACGTGGATGCCTTTGCCCGCCGTCTGCTCCAGCAGGCACTTCATGTCGTAGAGGTCGTGGCCGGAAATGACGATGAACGGCCCTTTCTCGATGACGAGCGGCACCTCCACCGGCTCCGGCTGGCCGAAGGCCCCGGTGTTAGCGGCGTCCAGCAGCTCCATGCAGCGGTAGCTGGCCTTGCCGGTCTTCTGCACCAGTGCCCAGAGGGCATCGATGGAGCATTCGCTGCCAACGGCCTGCAATGCTTCGCAGAAGAAGCGGTCCAGCTCCGGGTCGATGCGGCCCAGCACCCGCGCATGGTAATTGTACGCCGCCATGCCGCGCAGGCTGAACAGGACGAACGATTTCAGACTGCGGATGTCCTCGTTCGGCTCGTGCCAGAGGTTTGCCATGTCGTAGTCGAACCCGATGCCGGGGCAGGCCGCATGGATGCTCTCGGTCAGCTGGTCCACGGTCTGCGGGTCGAAGTTCACGTTGGTGATGGTGGTGAACAGCCCTTCCATCAGCAGAAGTGCCTGTTCCGGGGCGGGGGCCCGCCCCTCGCCGATGAGCTGGCTGGCGTAGGAGATGATTGCGCCGGTCAGGCGGTCCTGCGCCGCTGCCGTGTCCGCGCTTTTGCCGCAGACACCGGCCTTACCGGTACAGGCAGTGCAGTGCGCCGCCTGCTCGCATTGAAAACAAAACATCTGTTCGTCCATTTCAGAACCCTCTCTTCGCTTGATGTGGTCAGTATGGACGGGTTGGCGGGGCTTTATACAGGCCGCACGAGGGGCGGGCATGGAATGTCCGTTGACCCGCCGGGAAAAGCTCCCGGAGATGCGGCCAGCGAATAGATACAAAAAGAGCCGCGCTCTTGCGAACGCAGCTCTTGAAAATGCTTTGGAACAATTAGTAGGTGATGCCCTGTGCCATCATGGCGGTAGCGACCTTCAGGAAACCGGCGCAGTTTGCACCGACCATCAGGTTGCCCTCGGAACCAGCAGCAACGGAAGCGTCATAGGAAGCGTGGAAGATGCCCTCCATGATGCCCTTCAGCTTTGCATCGACCTCTTCGAAGGTCCAGCTCAGACGCTCGGAGTTCTGGCTCATCTCCAGGCCGGAGGTGGCCACGCCGCCGGCGTTGGCAGCCTTTGCGGGTCCGTACAGGACACCGTTGGACAGGTAGACCTCGATGGCCTCGGGCGTGCTGGGCATGTTTGCGCCCTCGCAGACAACGGTGCAGCCGTTCTTGACCAGAGCCTCAGCGGACTCCTTGTTGATCTCGTTCTGGGTCGCGCAGGGCAGGGCGATGTCGCAGGGGACAGTCCAGACCTTGGAGCAGTCGGCAACGTAGGTTACACCGGCGTGGGTCTCGGCATACTCCTTGATGCGGCCGCGGCGGACTTCCTTCAGCTCCTTGACGTAAGCCAGATCAATGCCGTTGGGGTCGTAGACGTAGCCGTTGGAATCGGACATGGTAACGACCTTTGCGCCCAGAGCCTGGGCCTTCTGGCAGGCATAGATGGCAACATTGCCGGAACCGGAGATGACCACAGTCTTGCCCTCAAAGCTGTCGTTGCGCATACACTTCAGAGCCTCGGCGGTGAAGTAGCACAGGCCGTAGCCGGTGGCCTCGGTACGGGCCAGAGAGCCGCCGAAGGTCAGGCCCTTGCCGGTGAGCATACCGCCCTGGAAGCTGTTGGTCAGGCGCT
>OJOF01001893.1_pt1 | contig 14541 bp, 14 predicted proteins | sample 1598181 | NCBI WGS metagenome assembly OJOF01 (sample SAMN01915226, study PRJEB22387) | human gut metagenome | isolation source: stool | host: Homo sapiens | place: USA
GGCAGGAAAATTTTCGGCAGCCTCACGCCTCCCGGCGAAAGACATGGATATCGAAGCTGATGGTGACCGCCAGCTCCTCCAGCGCCGCCAGCCGCTGACAGCCGGACTTGGGAGTTTTCCAGTAGTAGGGGGTCATCTGGAACAGGGCGTGGATGTCCTCCTGCCCCAGCACCCGGATGCGGTCCTCCACGTGGCGAATTTCGGCGTAGGCGAAGCCCTCGTAGGGAGTCTCCTTCACCTCGTTGGGATAGGGGTGGTCATAGAGCACCTGCTTCAGCTCCCACAGGTGCTTTTCCGACGGTACCACATAGAGAAACGTGCCGCCGGGCCGGAGCGCCCGCCGAAATTCCTCCAGCGCCAGCGGGGAGAAGCAGTTGAGCAGCAGGTCGATGGACCGGTCCGCCACCGGCAGGTGATAGGAGGAGGCCACGGCGAACTCCACGTCCTTTTCCCGCTTGGCGGCCCGGCGGAGGATGGCCTTGGAGATGTCCGTCCCCGCCATGCAGGGGGTCTTCCCGGCGTCCCGCAGCGCCCGGTAGACGGCGCTGGTGTAGTATCCCTCGCCGCAGCCGGTGTCCAGCACCGCCGGATGCTCCGGGGCATAGTCCAGTGCCAGACGGCACAGGGCATCCCGCAGGGCGGCGTAGTAGTCCTTGCTGAGAAAGACACTGCGGGCGGCGGCCATGCCCTTGTCGTCGCCGGGCATTTTGGAATGCTTGCGGTTGGCGGGCAGCAGATGGGTGTAGCCCTCACGGGCCACGTCATAGCTGTGGCCCGCCGGACAGCAGTAACGCCCCGGCTCCCGCTCCAGCGCCGCCCCGCAGATGGGGCAGACGAACAGGCTCATTGCCCACGCTCCTTTCGGACGGTGACGTCGTGGATCCACTGTCCCGTGCGGATACGCAGGGCGCACAGCGGCACCTTCAGCAGGCTCTCCGACTGGATGGCGGCGGCGATCCACCAGTAGTCCGCCTTCAGCACCAGCGCCAGCAGCGCTGTCAGGGGCAGGGCCATGCACCACTGGGGCCCCACGTCCAGCAGGGTGGACCAGAACACATCGCCGCCCGCCCGCAGCACGCCGGTGATGGCGGAGATAGAGTAGGCGTGGAGGGGGATGGACAGAAAGCCCGTTACCGCCAGCGCCGTGGCGATGGCGGCGGACTCGCCGTAGAGCTTGAACAGCGGGAACACCACCGGCACGAACAGCGTCGGCACCAGCAGCAGAGACAGGGCCGTCAGCCCCACACCCACCAGCGCCGTGAACACCAACAGCGTCCGGCTCAGATCCATGACCTCCTGATGGCTGCGGCCCTCACCGATGGATTTGCCGATTATCACGGCGGTGGCGGCACCCAGACCGAAGCACACCACCAGGAACAGGCGGTTGAGGTTGCCCATCACGGCGTTGGCCGCCAGCATCTCCACGGAGTTGTCGGTGTAGCCCAGGATCACCGTCAGCATACTGTTGCCGAGGCCCCATGCCGTCTCATTGAGGATCACGGGGGAGGAGTACTTCACGAACCGCCGGAGCATTTCCCAGCCGGGGCGGAAGAAGGCCCGCCACTGGATGGGCAGGAGCCTGCTGCGGACGGCACAGAAGCTGCACACGGCGAACTCTGTGATGCGGGCCAGCAGGGTAGCCACGGCGGCACCCTGAATGCCCAGCGCAGGCAGGCCGCACTTGCCGAAGATCAGCAGGTAGTTCAGCCCCGTGTTCAGCACCGTAGACATGGCGAACAGCTTCATGCCGAAGCCGGCGTCCTCGGCGCTGCGCCGGGCGCTGACATACAGGGACGAGAGCATATTGAACACATAGGAGATGCCGATGAGCTTCAGATACGGCGCACCCAGCACCGACAGCTCATGGTTGTTGGACAGCAGATCCATGATCTCCACCGGCCACAGGTACAGCACCGCCGCCAGCACCACCGTCAGGCCGGTACCCAGCATGGCCGCCACGCCGATGGCACGGCTGATGTGCTCCATATCCCGCTTGCCCCAGTACTGGCTCACCAAAATGCTCAGGCCGCTCTGCACGCCGAACACGATGGAGATCAGCAGGAACACCGGCACGTTGGCGGTGGTGACGGCGGCCATCTGGGTGTTGCCCAGCCAGCTGACCATCAGCGTGTCCATCAGGCCCAGTGTAAAGGTGATAAGGTTTTGCAGGGCGATGGGGCCGGTCAGACCCCACAGATACCGGTAAAAGCCCGGTTCACGTTTCAGACATTGCAGCATGGTATCCCTCACAGCATGGAAAATCTCGTATTTTTATGGCGCAGCAGCGCCTCGTACAGGGCGTCGATGTCACCCTCCGTGGTTTCCGGCCCGAAGCTGAGCCGCAGCACCCCGGCGGCGGTCCTTTTATCCAGCCCCAGAGCGGCATAGCCACGGCTGGCCTTGCCCCGGTGACAGGCGGAGCCTGCGGACAGGCAGATGCCCTGACTGCCCAGATCGTTGATGACGTTGGCACTGGGATAGCCCACCAGCGACACCGCCAGAATGTGGGGGGCCTCGCCGCCGCCCACCGGCACCACACCGGGGATGCTCAGCAGCCGCTCCCGGCAGTAGGCCTTGATGCGAGCCATGTGGGCAAGCTTTTCCTCCAGCCCCTCCTGCCGCAGCGCCACGGCCTTGGCAAAGCCCGCTATCTGAGCGGTGGCCTCCGTGCCGGAGCGCAGCCCCTCCTCCTGCCCGCCGCCGGCCAGCAGGGGCCGCAGGTTCCGCAGGTCCGGACGGACGTACAGAGCACCGATCCCCTTGGGGCCGCCGATCTTATGGGCGGACAGGCTCATCAGATCCACGCCCCACCCCGCCGGAGCGCAGGGAACCTTCAGAAAGCCCTGCACGGCGTCGCAGTGGAGGAGCGCACGGCTCCCCCGCTCCTTCAGCAGCCGGGCGATATCCGCCACGGGGAAGAGACACCCCGTCTCGTTGTTCACCAGCATCACGGACACCAGCACCGTGTCCTCCCGCAGGGCCTCCGCCACCTGCCCGGCGGAGATATGCCCCGTGCGGTCGGGCTTGAGGTAGGTGACCTCATACCCCTCCTGTTCCAGCTGGCGGCAGGGCTCCAGCACGGCGCTGTGCTCCACGGCGGTGGTAATGATGTGCCGCCCCGTGTGGCGGCCCTGCCATGCGGCGGCCCGGATGGCCCAGTTGTCCGACTCCGTGCCGCAGGAGGTGAAGTGCAGGGCCGATGGCTGGCACCCCAGCGCCCCGGCGATGGTGCGGCGTGCCTCCTCCACCAGCTCCTTGGCCTCCCGGCCCAGAGGATACTGGGCGGAGGGATTGCCGAACTGATGGCGCAGCACATCGTACATGGTATCCGCCACAGCCTCCGGCAGGGGCGTGGTGGCGGCGTGGTCCAGATAGATCATAGCGCAGACCTCCCGTTTTTTCAGAAAAACCGGCGCCGGACAGGGGGGAGGGGCAAAGACCCTCTTGCCACCGGCGGCCGGATACCGTATAATGTAGACAAATTCTTATTATATCGGAGAAAACCGCAAAGTGCAAGGAGAATCCCCATGCGAGTTGCTATTTACACCCTCGGCTGCAAGGTCAACCAATACGAGACGCAGGCCATGGAGCAGGAGCTTCAGCGGCGTGGCCACACGCTGGTGGACTTTGAGTCCCCGGCGGACGCCTACATCATCAACACCTGCTCCGTCACCGCCGTCAGCGATAAAAAATCCCGGCAGATGATCCGCAGGGCCAAGAGCCGCAATCCCCAGGCCGTGGTGGCTGCCTGCGGCTGCTATGTGCAGACCCATACCCCGGAGGCTCAGGAGCTGGGCATCGACCTCATCGGTGGCACCGGCGACCGGATGGAGTTTCTGACCCTGCTGGAGCAGGCGGCGGAGGATCACCGCAGCCGTGTGGCGGTGGACGAGGCCCTGCGCCGCCGCACCTTCGAGGTGCTGCCCGCCGGAGGCATGGCGGCCCGGACACGGGCCATGCTGAAGGTGGAGGACGGCTGCGTCAACTTCTGCACCTACTGCATCATCCCCTACGCACGGGGGCCGGTGCGGTCCCTGCCGCTGGAGGAGGCGGTGCGCCAGACGGAGCAGCTGCGGCGGGAGGGCTACCGGGAGGTGGTCTTTACCGGCATCGAGATCTCCTCCTGGGGTCAGGACTTCAAGGACGGCCGCAGCCTCATCGACCTGCTGGAGGCGGTGTCGCAGGCGGCGGGAGAGATGCGCCTGCGGCTGGGCAGTCTGGAGCCCCGCACCGTGACGGAGGATTTCTGCCGCCGGGCGGCCCGGCTCCCCAACCTCTGCCCCCAGTTCCACCTGTCCATGCAGTCCGGCTGCGACGCCACCCTGCGGCGCATGAATCGCCGGTACGACACCGCTCGGTTCCTCCGGTCTGTGACTCTGCTGCGGCAGTACTTCCTCCGGCCCGCCATCACCACGGACCTGATCTGCGGCTTCCCCGGCGAGACGGAGGAGGAGTTCTCCCAGACGCTGGCCTTCCTGCGCCGCTGCGACTTTGCCCAGATGCACATCTTCCCCTACTCCATCCGCCCCGGCACAAAGGCGGCGGAGATGGAGCAGGTCCCCGGCCCGGTGAAGGAGGAGCGTGCCGCCCGTGCGTCGGCGGTGGCGGCGGAGCTGCACCGTGCCTATCTGCAGGGCTGCGTAGGCCAGACCTATCCCGTGCTCTTTGAGCAGCGCAAGGACGGCTGCGCCGCCGGCCATGCCCCCAACCATATGCCGGTGGAGGTGCAGACACAGGAGGATTACCATAACACCGTTCGCCATGTGAAGATCACAGGCGTAGTAAACGATATCCTGATGGGGGAGGTGACATAACATGGAACACTTTTTTGCCTATACGTCCCGGATGCGGTTCATCTCCCGCTGGGCGCTGATGCGTAACAGCCAGCCGGAGAACATTCAGGAGCACAGCCATCAGGTGGCAGTGCTGGCCCATGCGCTGGCGGTGATCCGCAACCGCTGCTTCGGCGGTCAGGTGGACCCCGGTACGGTGGCGGTGGCGGCCCTGTACCACGACGCCAGCGAGATCCTCACCGGGGATCTGCCTACCCCCATCAAGTACTACAATCCCGCCATCCGGGATGCCTACAAGCAGGTGGAGCACATCGCCTGCGGCAAGCTGGTGGGGATGCTGCCGCCGGAGCTGCAGCCGGACTTTGCCGAGGCCCTGACCCCCACAGACCCGGAGGTGGAGGAACTGGTGAAGGCGGCGGACAAGCTGTCTGCCCACATCAAATGTCTGGAGGAGCTGAAGGCCGGGAATCTGGAGTTCCGCCGGGCGGCGGAGCAGACGGAGCAGGCGCTGGATGATTTTCATCTGCCGGAGCTGACCTATTTCCGGGAGCATTTCCTCCCCAGCTTCCGGCTGACGCTGGACGAGATGGAGTAAAATCAAGCGCAGGGGAGACGGCTCGTCTCCCCTGCGCTTGATTCGTTATGAGCCTTGTTCGCCTTGCGTTCTGTGCATGGCGGCAGGCTTTTCGCAGCTGCGTCCTCCGACCACCCCGCAGCGATCTTCTGCCGTGGCATGGCATCACCCATGCTGCGGCACCGGCCATGATATCCTGCCGAAGCACACCATACATACAGACCTTCCCTGCAAAAAGAAAAGCAGGCGGAAAGCCATGCTTCCCGCCTGTCAAGGACACACGATCATTATTTGCCAGCGGCCACGGACTTGACCTGCTTGACCTCACGGCCATTGTAGGTACCGCACTCCGGGCACATTCTGTGAGGCAGATGCAGCGCACCGCACTTGGTGCAGGCCACCAGACCGGGAGTCGCCAGCTTCCACACGGAGCTGCGTCTCTTGTTGCGTCTTTGCTTGGATACTTTTCCCTTGGGTACTGCCATGTTGACACCTCCTTGGTCTTAACTGCCTGAGCAGTAATTGATAGTATAGAGAAGCGCTTTACTCCTTCTCCTGCAGGAGACTGGCCAGCTTGGCAAGCCTCGGATCCACCTGCTTTTTGCAGCGGCAGGGCTCCCGGTTGAGGTTCACGCCGCAGCCGGGGCAAAGACCCTTACAGTCCTCGGAGCAAAGAGTTTTCGTGTCCATGTCGAGAATGAACGCATCTCTGGCCAGTTCCGCCAGATCCACCTCGTCGTGCTCCAGCAGGATGATCTCGTCGCTGTCCTCCTCCTGCTTCTCCTCGGCCAGAACGCACGAGTAAGAAACGGACTTGGGCGCATCGAATTCCTCCATGCACCGGTCACACACGCAGTGCAGCGTCGTATGCATCTCCAGCTGGCACAGCAGAACCCCGGCCTGATTCCGAATACGGCCTTCCACAGTGACCGGACGGATAATGGGCGCAGCGCCGCCGAAATCCAGCTGAGACAGATCCATCTCAAACCGGACCTCCTGACTGGCGTCGGGGGTATGCAGCAGTCGGTTTACATTCAATCGCATAGTACACCTCTTAATGACACGAATAGTATTATAGAGGATTGCACCCGGCTTGTCAAACATTTTCTGCGAAATATTTTGACAATTTCCGAAAATCAGGTACAATAGCCTTAAACAGCATCCATCAAAGGAGGAAACACGCCATGCGGGAGCTGACCATCGGGAAAAATGACGCCGGACAGCGGGTGGATCGCTTCGTCTCCAAGGCTCTGCCACTGCTGCCGCCGGCCCTGCTGCAAAAGTATATCCGCCTCAAGCGCATCAAGGTCAACGGAGGCCGGGCCCAGCGGGATCAGCGTCTGCGGGAGGGGGACGTGCTGCAATTATACATCAACGACGAGTTCTTCGACAAGCCCAGGGAGGATAATCTGTTCCTCACCCTGTTCCGCCCCAGCCTGGACATCGTCTACGAGGACGAGAATCTGATGCTGCTGAACAAGCGCCCCGGTCTGGTGGTCCACGCCGACGAGACGGAGAAGGTCAATACCCTCATCAACCACATTCAGGCATACCTCTACCAGAAGCGGGAGTGGAACCCCCGGTGGGAGAACGCCTTCACCCCGGCGCTGTGCAACCGCATCGACCGCAACACCGGCGGCATCGTCATCGCCGCCAAAAACGCCGAGACCCTGCGGATCATCAACCAGAAGATCCGGGATCGGGAGATCGACAAGCGCTACCTCTGCATCACCGTGGGTGCGCCCCGGCCGCCGCAGGGGGAGGTATCCTGCTTCCTGCTGAAGGACGAGAAGAAAAAGCAGGTGGCCGTATACCACAGGCCCGTCCCCGGCGGCAAGACCGCCGTCACCCGCTACCGGACGCTGGAGAACCGTGGGGAGCTGTCCCTGCTGGAGGTGGAGCTGCTGACGGGCCGCACCCACCAGATCCGTGCCACCATGGCGGACTTGGGCTGCCCCCTGCTGGGGGACGGCAAGTACGGCGACGGGCAGGTGAACCGCCGCTACGGCGAGACCCGGCAGGCCCTGTATTCCTACCGCCTGACCTTCGATTTCCCCACAGACGCCGGCCTGCTGAATTACCTCCGGGGCCGCAGCTTTCAGGTGGATAGCGTCCCCTTCCGGGAAAAATACTTCGGCTGACCGCCGCCCCGGCTGCCCGGTGCAGCCGGGGCTTTTTTCTGCCATTCCCCGGAAATCTCCGGCAAAAACGAGTAAAATTCTCCACTGTGCAGAATTTTCCTTAAACAGGGGAAAATATTCATTGACATTTCTTCGCTTTTTATATATAGTGAATCTGCCAAATTTCAACGAGAGATATCAGGCCTGTCCGCAAGGCCTCCCTTTGAACAGAGAAAAGAGGTAGATATTATTTAACGAACGGGGGAGGATAAATGTCCAAAGAGTTGATTCGCCTGCGGGACCTCTGCATGGCGTTTGACGACGAGCTGGTTCTCGATCACATCAATCTGTATATCAACGATTCCGAATTCCTCACACTGCTTGGCCCCAGCGGCTGTGGCAAGACCACAACGCTGAGGATCATCGGCGGCTTCACGACGCCCACGTCGGGAGACGTCACCTTTGACGGTGTGAGGATCAATGACGTTCCGCCGCATAAGCGGCAGATCAACACCGTCTTTCAGAAGTATGCCCTGTTTCCCCATCTGGATGTCTTTGAAAACATCGCCTTTGGCTTGCGGATCGCCAAGGTGCCTGCCGACGAGATCGAGCAGCGGGTGACAGAGATGCTGGGCGTGGTGAGCCTGAAGGGCTTTGAGCACCGGAGGATCCATCAGCTCTCCGGCGGCCAGCAGCAGCGTGTGGCCATTGCCCGTGCGCTGGTGAACCGGCCCAAGGTGCTGCTGTTGGACGAGCCGCTGGGTGCCTTGGACCTGCGCCTGCGGAAGGATATGCAGATCGAGCTGAAACGGATCCAGCAGCAGATGGGCATTACCTTTGTATACGTTACCCACGATCAGGAGGAGGCCCTGACCATGTCCGACACCGTGGTGGTGATGGACAAGGGCCGCATCCAGCAGATCGGCACCCCGGAGGATATCTACAACGAGCCGAAGAACGCCTTCGTGGCGGATTTTATCGGTGAGAGCAATATTTTGAACGGTGTCATGGTCCGGGACAAGGTAGTGAAGATGTACGGCCGGGAGTTCCCCTGCGTGGACGGCGGCTTCGCACCCAACGAGCCGGTGGACGTGGTCATCCGTCCGGAGGATATCGACATCGTCCCCGTGGAGCAGGGGCAGCTGGTAGGCACCGTCACCAGCGTCACCTTCAAGGGGATGCAGTACGATATCATTGTGGACTTCCGGGGCTTCAAGTGGCTCATTCAGACCACGGATCACTCCCCGGAGGGCGCCCGCATCGGCGTGAAGATCGATCCCGACGGCTTCCACATCATGAAAAAGAGCGAATACTCCGGCCAGTTCGGAGATTACAGCTCCTACTCCGAGGAGTATGAGGAGCTGGCGGACGCCTCTCTGGAGACGGACGAGGAGGAGAGCGGGGATGAAGAATAAGCTCTCCCGGTTCGCCGTACCCTACGAGGTGTGGATGGCGATCTTCGTGGTGGCCCCCATTGTCATTATGGTGGCCTATGCCTTTTCCTCCGCCGACGGCGGCTTTACGCTGGATAACTTCGTGCAGATGGGGGGCTATACGGAGGTGTTTCTCCGGTCCTTCAAGCTGGCCATCATCGCCACGGTGATCTGTCTGCTCATCGGCTACCCGGTGTCCTATCTCATGAGCCGGGAGGGCGCCTCCTTTCAGCGGACGGCCATGGTGCTCATTATGCTGCCCATGTGGATGAACTTCCTGCTGCGGACCTATTCGTGGATGACCATTCTGGAAAACAACGGACTTTTGAACCAGCTGTTCCAGAAGATCGGCCTTATCAGCCTCTATAACCACATCTTTGGTACCAGCTTGGAGTATTTCCCCATGATGAATACCCAGGGGGCTGTGGTGCTGGGCATGGTGTATAACTATCTGCCCTTTATGATCCTGCCCATCTATTCCGTCATCATCAAGCTGGATCACTCCCTGCTGGAGGCCGCCCGTGATCTGGGGGCCGGCAGTCTGACGGTGTTCCGCCGGGTGATCCTGCCCCTGTCCCTGCCGGGCGTGGTGTCGGGCATCACCATGGTGTTCGTGCCGTCGGTGTCCACCTTCGCCATCAGCCGGATGCTGGGCGGCGGCACGGAGCTGCTGCTGGGCGACCTCATTGAGCGGCAGTTCCTGGGGGGCGCCTATAACCCCCAGCTGGGCGCTGCCATTTCGCTGGTGATGATGATTATCGTGCTGGTGTGTATGCTGGTGATGAATCGCTTCGGTGAGGGCGAGGAACAGGCGGTGAAGCTATGAGCCGCACCCAGAATCGCTTTGGCGACCGGCTGCTGATGGCGCTGGTGTTCCTGTTTCTCTATGCACCCATCATCATCCTGATCGTCTTTTCCTTCAACGCCGGCACCAGCTCCAGCGTGTGGAAGGGCTTCTCCCTGAAGTGGTACGAGTCCCTTCTCTCCAACCGGCTCATTATGAACAGCGTCTATACCACGCTGCTGGTGTCGCTGCTGTCCACCATCGTGGCGTCCATCGCCGGCACCTTCGCCGCCATCGGCCTGTACGCCATGAGCCGCCGCCGTCGTGCGGCGGTGAACGCCGTCAACAACATCCCCATGATGAATGCGGATATCGTCACCGGCGTCAGCCTGTGCCTGCTGTTCGTGGTGTTCTTCAACGGCTGGGGCGCTTTCGCCGGGTGGATGAATTCGTGGCAGTCTTTGGTGGTGCTGCCGGAGCGCCTGACCATGGGCTTCGGCACACTGCTGATCGCCCATATCTGCTTCAATATCCCCTATGTGATCCTGTCCGTGGGGCCCAAGCTGCGGCAGATGGACCGCAACCTCATCGATGCGGCGCAGGATCTGGGCTGCACGTGGATGCAGGCCTTCTGGCGTGTGGTGATCCCGGAGATCAAGCCCGGTATCGTCTCCGGCGCTCTGACGGCCTTCACCATGTCTGTGGATGACTTCATCATCAGCTACTTCACCGCCGGTACCAGCTCCTCCACGCTGGCCATGACCATCTACGGCATGACCAAGAAGCGGGTCAGCCCGGAGATCAACGCCATCTCCACCCTGCTGTTCGTGACGGTGCTGGTGCTGCTGGCCGTCGTGAACCTGCGGGAGAGCCGTGCCGACCACCGCCTGAAGGCGGAGCACCACACCGCCCCAGCGGCCCATCACCCCAACCGCAGCAAGCTCCATAAGACCCTGCGCCGTGTGGGGGCGGGACTGGCAGCCTGCGTGCTGGTGGTGACGCTGATCGTCACCGGCCGCTCCGCCCGGTCCGACCGGGTGGTGAACGTGTGCTCCTGGGGCGAGTATATCGACGAGAGCCTCATCACCCAGTTTGAGGAGGAGACCGGCATCCGGGTCAACTACCAGACGGCGGAGAGCAACGAGGCTCTGTACTCCCTCATCAAAATGGGAGGCGCCGACTTCGATGTCATCGTCCCCTCGGACTATATGATCGCCCGGCTCATTGACGAGGATATGCTGGCGGAGTTGGATTACAGCCACATCCCCAACTTTGACCTCATTGCCGATACCTATAAGAACCTCAGCTACGACCCGGAGAACAAGTACACCGTCCCCTATACATGGGGTACACTGGGCATCATCTACAACACCACCATGGTCTCTCAGCCTATCACCAGCTGGAGCGCCATGTTCGACCCCCAGTACGCCGGACAGGTGCTGATGATCAACAACTCCCGTGACGCTCTGGCGGCGGCCCTGCTGTATCTGGGATACAGCATCAATACCACCGACGAGAACCAGCTGGAGGAGGCCTTTGCCCTGCTGAAGCAGGCCAAGGACAGCGGCGTGTATCAGGCTTTCGTCATGGATGAGGTGTTCCAGAAAATGGAGGGCGGCAACGCTGCTGTGGCCATGTACTATGCCGGCGATTACCTGACCATGCTGGAGAATAACGAGGACCTGGCCTTCGTTGTCCCGGAGGAGGGCAGCAACTGGTTTGTGGATGCCATGTGCATCCTGAAGAGCAGCCAGCATATGTCCGAGGCGGAGGAGTGGATCAACTTCATCGCATCTACAAAGGCCAATCTGGCCAACATGGACTACATCTGGTACGCCTCCCCCAACGGCGAGGCGCTGGAGGAGTACCCGGCCTACTATGAGGAGGTCAACGAGGAGCCGCTGGACCCGGAGATCTACGAGATCATGGCCCCCTCGGAGGAGGTGCTCCGTCGCTGTGAGATCTATGAGAATCTCCCCGCTGAGACCCTGCGCCTGTACGATCGCCTCTGGACCCGTCTGGGCGTGTAGGGGAAGCTGCCAATGTAAAATATCGGTTCAGACGGATTGACGTAAAATCGGATCAGACCCCCGGCCGGATGGATGTCCGGCCGGGGGTTCTTGCCATTTATGACGGAGGGCATCCAATTTGGCAAAAACGCTTGTCAGTCCGGGAAAAATCCGGTATAATAATGCGTCAGGAAAGCGTCAGATATCTGTCCACTGGGCAGAGAAATGTCAAGCTGACGGAAGAATTACAGAACGGAGTGGAAAAATATGAAAGCCATCGTGACCGTGGTAGGAAGAGATCAGGTGGGCATCATTGCCGGTGTGTGCGGCACACTGGCCCAGCATGGGGTCAACGTGCTGGAGATCAGCCAGACCATCATGGAGGGGTGCTTTACCATGATGATGGTGGTGGATCTGGCAGGGTGCCAGGGTTCCTTCGAGCAGCTGCGGACCGACATCACCGCCTACAGCGAGGCCCGTGACCTGTCTCTGCGTATCCAGCGGGAGGACATCTTCGACGCAATGCACAAGCTGTAAGAGGGGGAGCCATGCTGAGTATACATCACATTTTTGATACCATCGACATGATCGATAAGCGCCATCTGGATATCCGCACCATCACCATGGGTATCTCCCTGCTGGACTGCGTCAGTGAGGATCCCAAGCGCTGCTGCGAGAAAATCTATGACAAGATCTGCCGCCGGGCGCAGCATCTGGTGCGGACGGGCGAGGAGATTCAGGGGGAGTTCGGTATCCCCATCGTCAACAAGCGCATCTCCGTGACCCCCATGGCGCTGGTGGCCGGCGGCTGCGACACGGAGGACTACGTTCCCTTTGCCCACGCTATGGACCGGGCTGCCAAGACCTGCGGCGTGGACTTCATCGGCGGCTACTCGGCGCTGGTGCAGAAGGGCTTTGCCCACGGCGACGAGCTGCTGCTGCGGGCCATTCCGCAGGCGCTGGCGGAGACGGATATCGTCTGCTCCAGTGTCAACGTGGGCTCCACCAAGGCGGGCATCAACATGGACGCCGTGGCCCGCATGGGCCGCATCATCAAGGAGACGGCCCATCTGACCCGTGACACCGACGGGCTGGGCTGCGCCAAGCTGGTGGTGTTCTGCAACGCCGTGGAGGATAACCCCTTTATGGCAGGGGCCTTCCACGGCGTAGGTGAGGCCGACAGCGTTATCAATGTGGGCGTCTCCGGCCCCGGCGTGGTACACCACGCCTTGCGGTCCTGCAAGGGTCAGCCCTTTGACGTGGTGGCGGAGACCATCAAAAAGACGGCTTTCCAGATCACCCGTGTGGGTCAGATGGTGGCCACCGAGGCCTCCCGGCGGCTGGATACTCCCTTCGGCATCGTAGACCTGTCGCTGGCGCCCACCCCCGCCATCGGAGACAGCGTGGCCCGGATCCTGGAGGAGATGGGGCTGTCCGTCTGCGGCACCCACGGCACCACGGCGGCGCTGGCGCTGCTGAACGACGCCGTGAAGAAGGGCGGTGTCATGGCATCCTCCCATGTGGGCGGGCTGTCCGGCGCCTTTATCCCGGTGTCGGAGGACGAGGGCATGATCGCCGCCGCTCTGGACGGTACCCTGACGCTGGATAAGCTGGAGGCCATGACCTGCGTATGCTCCGTGGGGCTGGATATGATCGCCGTGCCCGGCAGCACCACCGCCGAGACCATCTCCGCCATCATCGCTGACGAGGCGGCGGTGGGCATGGTCAACAGCAAGACCACCGCTGTCCGTATCATCCCCGTGGAGGGGAAGGATGTGGGTGACATGGTGGAACTGGGCGGCCTGTTGGGTTCTGCGCCGGTGATGCCGGTCCATGAAGCCGCCAGCACAGATTTCATCGCCCGTGGCGGCCGCATCCCCGCTCCGCTGCAGAGCCTGAAGAACTGAGAAGCGGCAGATCGCCGTGAAAAAGGAGCCTTGCGTGCGCCACCATGTGGCGGCTGCCGGTAGTCGAAATCATAAGAAAATGTAAAAAAGCCAGTCAGAGATTTGTGACGGGCGGATAACGAAGTTTTTATGCAGGATACGGTGCAGCCTCTGAAAAGGGGCCGCACCGTGTTCTGCTCTATGCAGAAAATTTGAACTGCTGCGGGTTTTGGCGGGTCTCCTGTACACGGTCAAACAGTTCCTCGGAGATGATCGGCTCCTGCATATTCGGAATGATTTGCTGCTCCTCTGCGGGGTTGTAGATCTTCTTGTGAACTTTGAAGCTGACCGTTGTGCTTTTGAAGTTTACAGCGCACCCGGTGTACGGCCTATTTTCAAGAATGTGCTTTACAGCTTCGTCTGCCCATAGATATGGATTTGCCGGAATTGGGTTGCGGGTGGCCCTGCCTGGGCTGGCATAATATGCCATAGGGGTGAGAATTTACAAGCCGTTCATAGGTGGACAACCACCCGTGAACGGCTTGTATGGAAACTAAACCCATAAGGGATCCAAGCAAATTCATCTTGCCCTGCGAAGTTCTGTCAAATGCAGATAATCTGAGAATACGAACATAGCTCACACGTAGCTTTCGACTCCGACTATCAGTCCGCATCTATATGAGGACGGAAATTGCAGTGGCTTTTGAAAAGAAGATTGCTTTTTTCTGCCGAAAGTGCTATAATCGGTATATACCGAAAACGAAGGGGGCGCATCCATGCCAAGACCGCCACGGTGCCGCCGGATTTGTGGCGCACCACAAGTCGACACCTTCTGCCCCAACGGGTGCGGGGATGCCGAGCCGATCCTGCTGACGCTGGACGAGTACGAGGCCATTCGGTTAGTTGACTTGGAGCAGAAAACCCACGAGCAGTGTGCCGCAC
>OJOF01001900.1_pt1 | contig 14489 bp, 13 predicted proteins | sample 1598181 | NCBI WGS metagenome assembly OJOF01 (sample SAMN01915226, study PRJEB22387) | human gut metagenome | isolation source: stool | host: Homo sapiens | place: USA
AAAAATGCCCGCCGCTATGTGAAGGTCGTGCTTTCCGGCGAAGGTGCGGACGAGCTGTTCGGCGGCTATCCGATGTATCTTGCAGGCGGACACTTTGACCATTATTCGCATAAGGTACCGCGCCCGGTGCGTAAAGTCCTCGGCACAGTCGCAAAGCACTGCCCGAACTTCAAGGGCAAAAACTTCCTTGTGCGCGGCGCCATGGAGCCGTATCAGCGCTTTATGCGCGCAAACTACGTTTTCCAGAGCGCAGAGCGCCAAAAATTCTTGAAGCGTCCCATCGCGAGCAAGGTTCCGGAGGAATACAGCAAGCGCTATTTCGACAAAGTATCGAATCTCGACGAGCCGACCCAGCTTCAGTATGTGGACATGCACACGTGGATGATCTATGACATCCTACTGAAAGCCGACCGCATGAGTATGGCAAACTCCCTTGAGCTGCGCGTGCCGTTCCTCGATAAAAAGATGCTGGAGCTTTCCACACGCATTCCTTCCCGCTACCGTGCAGCAAACGAGACGACGAAGATCGCCCTGCGCGGCGCGGCCATCAAGCAGCTGCCGGAGCGCACGGCGAACAAAAAGAAGCTCGGCTTCCCTGTTCCGCTGAACGATTGGCTGCGTGAGGATAAGTACTACAACAAGGTCAAGGCGGCGTTCCAGAGCGATATTGCGGAGAAATTCTTCGTGACAAGCGAGCTGATGAAGCTGCTCGACGACCACAAGAGCGGCAAGGCACTGAACATGCAGAAGATCTGGTCGTTCTATACGTTTATCCTTTGGTATGAGCAGTTCTTTGTGCTGAACTGAATATAGTCGAAAACAGCGTCAAATTACAGATTGGCGCTGTTTCTTTACGGAATTATTTTGTTTTGTTAACAACAGACAAGCAAATTTAAAAGAAAAACAAAAGCTTTATTCTTCCCTTTTGGGGGCGGAATAAGGCTTTTTCTTTTGCAGCTTTATCGTCTTGCACGGCGGTACGCGGCCGGTGTTTCGCCGGTGATGCGTTTAAACTGGCGGATGAAATGGTATGGGTCTGCATATCCGCTGTGCTCGGCAACTTCCGTGATGGGCAAGTCACTGCCGGAGAGCAATAAAGACTGTGCATAACGAATACGCGCTTCAATCAGGTCGCGCATGGGCGATGTACCAAAAACCGCGCGGTATAACGCATGCAGGTGCGAAGCGCTGACAGACGCAAGCGATGCCATTTGCGGCACAGTCCAGTGCTTTTCTGGATCAGAAAGCACCGTGTGACGCAGGTTCTGCATCTTTTCCCTATCTGCCCGGCTGACCGCAGGTGAGTAGTTTTCTTCCGCTATGGCGCGGGAGAAACGCACAAGAAATTCTGTGGTGTATGCTTCCAACAAGTCCTCCCGAAACGGTTCATTGGAGAAAAATGCAGCTTCCGTTTTTCGGAAAAGGCCGGAGATAAACTCTGCCGCACGTGGGTAAAGCAGTGTATTTTCGGGAATACGATAGCGCAAAAGCTGCACGCGAAAGCCAGGCGCAAAATGCGCCCAGTTGTGCGTGAGGTTACTGTCTGAGTGAAACCACTGTGGTTCATCCGGCGCATAGAAAATACACGCGCCGGGTCTTACTGTGACCTTTTCCCTGTTAATTTCGATCTCTACGCTGTTCATAAAGTGCAAAAACGTGTAGATTTCAATGCCTGTTGGGCGCACAAGTGTAAACCCGGCTTTTTCCGGCCAATCGTGGCGAATATCTGTAATCTCCATTTTGATGCCCCCTTTGCTTTATATTATACTCAAAAGCTCCCCGTGTCGCAATAGAATAAGTCAATTTTCGTGCATGATACGACATTGTATTTTGCATAGAGATTGCGTACAATGGAACCGTAATCAAAAAAGCGCGGCAGAAATTGAGATTTGCCGTCTTTTCGGGGAAAGGATGTACAAAAAATGAGTAATATACCGAGAAAAGAATATCCGCGCCCGCAGTTTGTGCGCGAAAACTGGATGAACCTGAACGGCACATGGGCGTTTGAGATCGACAACGGCCGCAGCGGTGAGGCACGCGGCTTACAGAAGGTCGGCACAGCGCTCAGCGGGGAGATCACCGTACCGTTCTGCCCGGAAAGCGAACTTTCCGGTGTGCAGCACACGGATTTCATGTACGGCGTGTGGTATAAGCGCACTGTAACGGTCACAGAAAAACAGCTGAAGGGCCGCGCCGTGCTGCATTTCGGCGCTGTGGATTATTGCGCAAAAGTTTTTGTGAACGGCGAGCTTGCCGGCACACACAAGGGCGGCTATGTTTCGTTTGAGTTTGACGTGACCGCACTTTTAAAAGCGGGCGTAAATGAAATTGCCGTCTACGCCGAAGATAATACGCGCGACCGCCTCATCCCGAGCGGCAAGCAGAGCGAGCAATATAACTCATACGGCTGCTTCTACACGCGCACCACGGGCATTTGGCAGACCGTATGGCTGGAGTTCACCCCGAAGGCTTATATTTCCCGCGTGCAGTATTATCCGAACATCACCGCAGGCACGGTAACGGTGACCGCAAAGCTGGTCGGTACGGCAAACCTCACAGCAACGGCTTCGTTTGAAGGCAAAGAAATGGGCAGCTACACAGCAGAAAACGCCTGCGGCACGCACACATTCACGATAAAGCTGAGCGAAAAGCATCTGTGGGATGTCGGCTGCGGCAATCTGTATGACATTGCATTCGCTTTCGGTGAAGATAACGTCACGAGTTATTTCGGTCTGCGCGAAGTGCGCCTGGACGGCCACAAGTTCCGCATCAACGGCCGCTCTGTTTTCCAGCGTCTGGTGCTCGACCAAGGCTTCTATCCGGATGGCATCTACACTGCGCCGAGCGACGAAGCGCTTGAAAACGACATTAAGCTCTCCCTTGCCGTCGGTTTCAACGGTGCCAGACTGCATGAAAAGATTTTTGAAGAGCGCTTCCTCTACCACGCAGACCGCTTAGGCTACATCGTTTGGGGCGAATTCCCGAACTGGGGTCTCGATTCCTCCTATGCCGATTCCGTTTACGGCATTTTGCCGGAGTGGACGGAAGAGATCCGCCGCGATTTTAACCACCCGGCTATTGTCGGCTGGTGTCCGTACAACGAGACATGGGATACCGACGGCAGGAAACAGTTTGACGACGCACTCGACATCGTCTACAGAGCAACGAAAGCGCTTGATCCTACCCGTCCGTGCATTGATACGAGCGGCAACTATCATGTGGCAACTGATATTTTCTGCGTGCACGATTATGAGCAGAACCCGGAAATCTTTAAGGAGCACTATGACAAGCTGATGACCGAGGGCACACTGTTTGACAACCACGCGCACCGCCAAACCTACAAGGGCGAAGCGACGTTCGTCAGCGAATACGGCGGCATTCAGTGGAGTCAGGACGAGAGCGGTTGGGGCTATGGCACCGGTCCGAAGACCGAAGAGGAATTCCTCACGCGCTTTAAGGGCCTGACGGACGCACTGCTTGATAACAGTGAAATGTTCGGTCTTTGCTACACGCAGCTGACCGATGTGGAGCAGGAACAGAACGGTCTTTACACCTATCAGAGAAAGCCGAAGTTTGATCCCGCGTTCTTCCACGGCGTTTTGAGTCGCAAAGCCGCAATCGAAGACTAACAGATACGTTTGGTGCCCGCAGTTTTTCCGCTGCGGGCACTTTTTTATCAAAATACAGGAAATTCGTCGATTTTCGTCATACGTACGTCACAAATGCATAGTATTTTATATAATAGAGTAATTTTGGGCAGCAAGCTTCTGCTGCCGGATACTGTTCTGAGGAGTGTATTTATGCCGCAAAATCACTTTAGAGAACCGAAAAACCGACGTGAACATCTTCTCTCTTCCCTACCAATCGTCTTGCCGGTGGCTGCCGTGACGATATCCGCCGCCGCGTTTGGTCTGCTGTTCCTGCAAGAGGATCTAGTGGAGCGCGCGGAGGAAACCGTTACATACACTGCAACGATTGGCGCAGATGACGAGCAGGTGGAAATGTACGTCTACGATGCGGGCAACGACGAAGTTGAGGAAGCCGAAGAAGAAGCTTCGGAAATGAATGCCGCGTCTTCCTATGCCGCGAAAGAGCGCATTTTGCCGGCTGGCGAAGTAGAAGACACCGCAGAGCTTGTAGATGCATACAGCTCTGTGCCATTATTTGTTTCCAGCGGCAATCTTGCGGAGCAAGGCGTGCAGACACGGCTTGAGCTGCTTGAAGATTATTTTCCAAACGGCATGTACTGGAACCATGTCGGTGTGGACACAAGCGAAATGACGGCAGACGAAATTGCCATGTGCGTTACAGACACGCCGTGCAACCATTCTGTTTATGGTTATGGAAACTGCAACATTTATAATGGACTGATGGATGATTTCTTCCCACAATACGGAGACGAAACGCAATGCCTCGGCTACGCTTCCATCATCAGCGACCTGCTGTTCGGCTACGATGCACCGATCACGGAATTTTACGACTTTGACGAGTTGCGCATCGGCGATCACATCCGCATGGGTTGGTATGAGCACTCGATGGTCGTGACGGACATCGACTGGGATACCGATACCATCACCGTGACAGAAGTAAATGCAGATTACGAAAACTGCCAGATCTCCTGGGGTCGACAAATCACCCGCAGCGAGCTTTTCGGCATGGAAGGCGACCTTACCTATTACACGCGCTACGCAAATTGAAAATCGGTTGTTCTGCGCCTCGGCAAGATTTTGATGTCTTGTCGGGGCACATTTTATATTTTCCAAAAGTTATACGATACAAAAACACCCCGAACGACGCAAAATCGTTCGGGGTGTGCTGATTCAGAGAATCAATTATTTAACCATGTTGGCAACTTCGCTTGCGAAATCGTCGTTTCTCTTCTCGAGGCCTTCGCCCTTCTCGAAGCGAACGAAATCCGTAACCTTCATCGTGCCGCCGGCCTTCTTTGCTTCTTCAGCAATGTACTGCTCAACGGAGAGGTCGCCGTTCTTAACGAACGCCTGCTGCAGGAGGCAGTTGTTCTCATAGAACTTGCCGATTCTGCCGGTAACCATCTTCTCGATGATGTTCTGCGGCTTCTTGGAGTTCTTCGGATCGTTCTGGATCTGAGCCATGAGGATTTCTTTTTCCTTATCGAGTGCTTCAGCCGGAACCGTGGACTTATCGAGATAAGCCGGATTCAGAGCGGCAATCTGCATTGCGACGTCCTTGCCGCACTCGTTGAGAACTTCTGCCGGAACATTCTCGGTCTCAAAACGAACGAGAACGCCGATTCTGCCGCCGCCGTGTACGTAAGCAACGCAGTCGCCCTCGTAACGGACGAAGCGACGGATCTTGATGTTCTCGCCGATGGTGAGAATCTTATCCTTCAGCATAGCATCAACAGTCATATCGGAGCCGTGTGCCTTAGCTGCAAGGAGAGCTTCAACGTCTGCCGGGTTCTCATAGATAACAGTCTCGGCACAGGTCTTAACGAAATCGATGAACTGAGCATTCTTCGCAACGAAGTCGGTCTCAGCGTTGACTTCGATCACAACGCCAACCTTACCGCACTCGCTGACCATAGCGTATGCAACACCCTCAGCTGCAATACGGCTTGCCTTCTTAACGGAAGCTGCAAGACCCTTCTCGCGGAGAATCTCGGTTGCCTTCTCTACATCACCCTCAGCTTCTGTGAGAGCCTTTTTGCAATCCATCATGCCGCAGCCTGTCTTAGCGCGCAGATCTGCAACGTCCTTAGCTGTGAAATTCATTTCAAATCACCATTCCTTGTAGAATCTTAAACTCTATATCAAACGAAAGGAATTATTAACCGAAATTAAATTATTCCTCGGTCTCGGCAGCAGCTTCTTCGGTCTCCTCAGCAGCAGCGCCCATACGACCCTCGCGGCCTTCGATGATAGCGTTAGCCATAGCACCTGCGATGAGCTTAACAGCGCGGATAGCGTCGTCGTTGCCCGGGATAACGTAGTCAATCTCGTCCGGATCGCAGTTGGTATCTACGATTGCAACGATCGGAATACCGAGCTTCTTAGCTTCGGAAACAGCGATTCTTTCCTTTCTCGGGTCAACAATGAACAGTGCGCCCGGGAACTCCTTCATGTCCTTGATGCCGCCAAGATACTTTTCGAGCTTTTCGATCTCGAGCTCAAGCTTGCTGACTTCTTTCTTCGGGAGCAGCTCGAAGGTGCCGTCTTCCTGCATCTTGCGCAGCTGTGCAAGTCTCTGGATTCTGCGGCGGATGGTCGTGAAGTTGGTGAGCATGCCGCCCAGCCAACGAGCGTTTACATAGTAAGCGCCTGCGCGGAGAGCCTCTTCCTTAACGGACTCCTGAGCCTGCTTCTTTGTGCCTACGAAGAGAACGCTCTTGCCTTCCATGGAAAGGTCACGAACGAAGTTGTAAGCCTCTTCGAGCTTCTTAACGGTCTTCTGCAGGTCGATGATGTAGATACCGTTTCTCTCCGTGAAGATGTACTGTGCCATCTTCGGGTTCCATCTTCTTGTCTGGTGACCGAAGTGAACACCGGCCTCCAGAAGCTGCTTCATTGATACGACTGCCATTTGAAAATACCTCCTTGGTTTTTCCTCCGCCGGGCTGATATTTTCGGGGAAAACCGCTTTCGCGGCACCAATCCGAGAGCCTCGGCGTGCGTTTTTGCTTGCAGAATCTGCAAATCGCTGAACTATTATAGCACAACATGCCGGGTAAAGCAAGTGTTTTCTATCCGTTTTCAAAGAAATTTTGTAAGAAGCTGCGCTTCGGTGTCCGCTTTACGGGAATGTGATCAACCAGCACCGCATCCTCCCCAATGGTCTTCACAGCGCTCCATGGGATCACACAGTCATTCTCTCTGCCAAACAATCCGAAAAAGCGCGGACGACCGTACACCACGATCGCCGTCAGTGCCGCCTGCTGTGTATCAAATTCAATATCACCGAGATACCCGATGCGCGAGCCATCCAAAACACTGATAACCTCTCGCCCATGCATTTCTCCGATGCGTTCTAACATATCGCTCCCCCGTTTCGCCGTATTTTTCCGATACAGCGTATGCACAGTAGGGATACATTATGCGTTTGCATCCTTTAAAATGACTTCGGCAATCGTTTCGGCGGCAAGGTTCGAGCCTGCTTCGTTCGGATGGCTGCCGTCGTCGTTGAAAAGATTTTCGGTTTCGGTTTTTTCATAAAATGCACTGCCGACATCGGCGAGCAGTGTGTGGTTTTTCTCTGCCGCTTCTGCATAGGCTTCGTGCATTTTGCGGTACATCTCATCGTAATCTATGCCGAATTTTTGAAGCTGTTTGCCGTCTTTTTGGTATGCCCATGTCGCATACAGAACCGGTACGGCACCGTTTTCACGAATTTTACCGCACAAATCTTTCACGCTCTGCATAAAACTTTCCTTTGCTGTGATAGGGCCGTTGCTCATCTCCTGCAAAACGACGTAATCCCATTTTTCATTTTGCAGCAGCTCCAATGCTTTTGCGCCGAGCCTTGTTTCAGGGTTCAGCTGCTCACGTAAGCGTGCACCGCCGCGTGTGTTCTGTACTACTTCGGCACCCGTGATTTCCGCCAGTATACTCGGCAGATCATTTGTAAAAATATAGCTGTTTCCAAGCATTAAAATGCGCATATTTATTTCTCCTACTCATTATAAAATGTCTGCCCACGACCTCGCCATGACCATGATCCGGGAGGTATTGTACACCACCGGCATCACCGCCACCGCCGGGATCGGCACCAATCTATACCTGGCAAAGCTGGCAATGAACATCACTGTCAAGCACGCTGCCCCGGACAACTGATGGCTGCTACCACAGAACTGTTCGACCGCATTGCCAATAGAAATCTAACTGTGCGGAGAATAACAATCGCAGCAAACCGTGTGGTCAAGGATCAGGGCATCTTGCAAGTGGATCTGTTCACCGACACCAGCAAACTAGAACGGGAGAAATCGCTGCAGGCAACCATGCTCGGTATCAAGAAGAAGTTCGGAAAGAACGCCGTTCTGAAGGGTGAACTACTATTTCTGCGATGTCTGCCATTACTGCTTTGAGGCAGAGTCGCTGTCTGACCGCTGTCCTGATTGCGGCAAAACGGACTATCAGAACAGGCCTGCCATCCGCCCATCAACCGAAAAAGAAGTACAGGATCTTCTGCGGGCTAAGGATGAGGAATGGGAATAAGCCAACGGACCGCCTTCTGTGGTATCCACAGGGGCAATTTTATTTCTGTCACAAACTATACTCCCGTGCTCGTATCACTTCGTCATCTTCTCCTTGACCTTTTCTGGCGCTTCGATCAGACCAAATCGGTAGAACATCCCGTAGATATACGACACGCCCCGGATATCTCCCAGCGCCTTGGGTCTGTCCACTACCTCTCCGATTTTACCGATATTGTGATACGCCAGCAGCACAGAACTCCACGCAAGGCTCTTGCTGTTCTCTCTGCGGTCGATCCACAGTTCCTTGGTAAACTCATCTCCCTTACCCTTCTTCAGCTTATATGTAAAGGGCAAGCCAGACAGAGTCTTGAACTTGTATCCCCGAAAAGCCACCACGCACTTCCAGAGGTTTTCTTCGCAGGGATTCTTTCTCAGCGCAACCACAGCTCGGTAGTGCCTCTCTGCCCCGGCACTGATATTCGCCGCTTCAGCTTCCTCCGGGAAGTACACGCCTTTCTCATACGGCAGATAAGAGGTCACAGAGGGACGGGACAGCCGCAAGGCAGCCATGGTGGAGGTGACGGCAGTGGAGTAGTTTTGTGTTTCTCTGAAGGTATTGAAGGTCTGCCGGACAAGTTTTGCCGTGTCCGACTCGTAAACCCCGGCTGTGATGAGCAGTTTCCGAACCTTGATAGGGTTGAGGGCTAGTGCGTCTGCGATGGCTTGCAGGCTCATTTTGTCCGTATAAGGATCAGCGGCCGCTTCCATCTGCTGTGCTAGGTTCTTGGCCGCACTGTACTCTGGCTTCGATGGCTTCCGCTCGCCGCCAGGCTTGCGTGTGTTATCCACAGACTTCACCTCGCTTTTATTTCCATTACAAACTATATAATTGCCTTCAAAATATGCCGTGCGAACCTTCGGAGTTCAGTCCACACGGCATATTAATTTATTTCAGCTTTTCGAGAATTTCATCTGCCGTCATACCAGATGCCAGCAACTTCTTCAGCACAGCTTCGGCTTCAGCCTTCTTAGCAGCTTCAGCAGCCTTCGCATCAGCGGCAGCCTTCTTGGCCTCCAGCTTTGCGATTTCTTTCTCGGTCTGCCTGATCTCTGCCTTCTGCGGCTTTAGACTTTCACGCAGAGACTTGATGTCGGTCTTCAGCTCTTCGATCTGGGCGACAGTCTTGGAAAGACCTTCTTCGAGCATCGCCTTGTCTTTCTGCAACTTTGCAATCTGTGCATCGAAGTCGGTAGATGCGGTAACACGGTTCTTGCTGCCTTTGGTTCTGGGCATAGGATGATACCTCCCGAAAGAATATGTAAAATATGATGTTAGTATAGCACTGTGGAAGTTGGATGGCAAGTCATGTCATTCTCTTGATCAGCTCTTTGCAGTTATCCAATCCATCAATAATCTGTGGATATGCTTGGGAAGCAAAATCCATATACTTCTGACCTATAATCTCACCATGTACGCCTCTGTTAGCTATTCTCAGCATCTGAATTATCAAGTCTGTACTGGTAGGATCAAGAACCCCCTGCTGATTTAAATAATAGGTGGCTTGCATAAGCGAAGTTCGATTCTTGCCAGTGTACCCGATTAGTTCCAGTGCTTCTCTTATTCTTATTTCTATCTCGTATCGCATTTTAAACAATTCGAGATTAGACGCCGGAATGGTAATTTCATCTCGTTGTTCAACTTGCTTATCCTTATTTTGCTCATTAAGCAAATGGATTTCTTTGATCATATTATCAATTCGCTCTTCAGAGGGTAGCAGACCACTGTTAATTGTGAACTGCGGCGCTACACTGTTCGAGATTTGGATTTGCGATACAAGTTGCTGGAGATTGTTGAGACTTGCTTTTACTTCCTCATTGCTTTTTTCTACGGCTTTTTTGACTTCTTTTTTAACCTTTACACCCAGAAATTCCAGCTCCGAAAAAAGTGGGAGAGCCAAAAGAATAACCCAGATGATAAACACCGTACTAAGCATACTTGCATCATCCAGTTTTTCAATTGCAAATCTATTGATTGCCAAATAAATCGTGCTTATCGCTAGGAGAAAAATATACCAGAGTTTTTCCTTTAAAAAGGAAAGTAGCTTTTGCCACAACTTTATTTCTTCGTCCTTTTTCTCCTTGGTCTTTTGTTCATCCATACTGAATTTCCTCCGGCTCAGCCACGCCCATGCTGTCAGCACACCAATCCATCCGCCCATCGTATTGCCGAACACATCATCGAACTCTGCGATGCCAAGTCCCGTAATATACTGGGTCGTTTCGATTGCCACAGACATCAAAAATGGAACAAGTAGCACCCACTTCTTCTGTATTATCCTGTATAAACCTGCTCCTAATGGTGCGAAAAGCCAGATGTTGTTGATAACTCCAACTCTCACAGCTTGCTCCGTCAGAAAACGATCCGCATAAGAAAACAAAACAAAGTTCGTCCTTGCATCCCCTGTCTCGCGGAACATCAGTGTTTCATAAAGGATGAATACTACATACGCAGCCGTCAAAAAGACACTCATTTTCTTCGGCAACAACAGTATCAGCAAACAGATAACACATCCAGAAATGACAACCATAAACGGAAATCCGTTCAGGATATTGTCCACACACAGCATGACATAACCGTTTTTGTCAAGCAGCAGATTCACCTTCCCGCTTCGCTTGATGCCATGCTGCCCTTTGGACAGGGCCATTGGATTGCCATCTGCATTGAAATACATATCAGTATCCGCTGTACCATCCCGGTGGTAAGTACGCTTCAGCACCGTATAACCAGCATTCGTTGGTGTTGGATTACCGTCTGCACCGAGATAGGTTATCTGGCTGATACGACCTTGCTCATCTCGCTGATATAGCTCGCCATACTGCCCAAGAGAAGATTTTACAGGTTTTCCTTCTGTGTCAAAGTATCGTTCGCCAATAACGGTTCCTTCCGAATCACGCAGATACGTCTTGACAGCATAACCAGATGTGCAGATGACGGGCTGTCTATTTTCATCGAGATAAGTAATAGCGCAATTTAGTCCTTGTTCATCATACTCCCGGTGCAAACCGTAATAGCCGCCTGTGCATTGGACCGGCTGCATATTAAGGTCGTAGTAGAAATCGTCCGCTGCTTTTCCATCCACCAGTGTTCTCACAATGGCGGAATAACCGGAACTAAGCATCATTGGTTGCTTATCTGCACCAAGATACCTGATTACAGTATCGCCATCGTTATACTCATACGAGATGCCACAGTACTCACCATACCGTTCTACTGGATTCCCAGCAGCATCGATGTAAAAATCTTCTACGAGTTGTCCGTCTGCATTCCGCGTTCTCTGTACTGTCGCATAGCCTATATCAATAGCTTCTGTGATCACTCCATCAGGATTCACATAGCTTGTTCTGGTCACGTTTTCATCTACAGTTTCTCGGATACTCAACTCCGAGGCAGTGTATCCTGCATCGTGGTCAACATCCGCATCAGGCAACAACGCCAAGATAGAAAGAAGAACCACACATGCAATCAGCAGGATTCCGCATCCTCGTTTCAGGTTTGCACTCAAACTCCGTAGCCTCTGCTCTTAATGGTCTCCACGACCTGAGACACATACTTCTGGCAGGTATCGTGGTCGGGAGCTTCGACCATCACACGCACAACAGGCTCCGTACCAGATTCACGGACAAGGATACGACCAGTGTCACCCAGTGCCTCGGCTACGGCCTTGACTGCTGCCTGCACTGCTTCGTCGTCCTGTGCGGCCTTTTTATCGGTCACACGAACATTCTCCAACACCTGCGGGTAGATCTTCAGCGGCTCAGCCAGCTTGCTCATGGGCAGCTTTTTGGCCAGCATGACTTCCATCATCTTCAGACTAGTCAGAATACCATCACCCGTGCTGGCGTACTTGCTGAAGATAATATGGCCACTTTGCTCACCGCCGATACGGCAGCCGTTCTTGGCCATGTACTCATAGACGTACTTGTCGCCCACAGCGGTCTTGGCGTAGCCGATGCCCTTCTCATCAAAAGCCTTATACAGGCCAAAGTTGGACATGACCGTGGTAACAACAGTATTGGTCAGCAGTTTGCCACGCTCCTTCATGTAGCAACCGTAGATGTACAGGATGTGGTCGCCGGTGATGACATTACCCTTTTCATCCACACACAGGCAACGGTCAGCATCGCCGTCATAGGCGAAACCAATATCCAGACCCTTCTCCACTACAAACTTTTGCAGTCCCTCAATGTGGGTAGAGCCGGCATTGTTGTTGATGTTCAGACCGTTGGGCTGTGCATTGATGACATAGGTATCAGCTCCCAGAGCATCGAACACAGATTTAGCGATGTTCCAGCTAGAGCCGTTGGCACAGTCCAGACCAACTTTCACGCCCTTGAAAGAGTAGATGCCCAGAGAAATCAGGTAGCCCATATAACGGTTGCGGCCTGCAACGTAGTCCACAGTACAGCCGATATGCTCGCGATGGGCAAAGGGCAGCTCCGGTCAATCCTTATCGAACACATGAAGTTTGCCGTCGATGGAGTCCTCTACCAGTAGCAGAGTCTCCTCGGGCATTTTTTTCACCGTAACAGTCTATCAGCTTGATGCCGTTATCGTAGTAGGGATTATGGCTGGCAGAAATCATGATGCCGCAATCAAAATCATCCACGCGGGCGATGTAGGCCACGGACGGCGTGGTAGTAACATGCAGCAGGTAGGCATCTGCGCCGGAAGCGGTCAGACCGGCAACCAGGCTATACTCGAACATATAGGAGCTGCGGCGGGTATCCTTACCAATGACGATACGAGCAGGGTCGGTGTCACCATTGCGCTCACGCAACGCATTATAATACCAGCCCAGAAAACGACCTACTTTGTAGGCATGGTCTGCTGTTAATGTAATACCGGCTTCACCACGAAAACCATCTGTTCCAAAATACTTTCCCATTATAGTTTTTTCCTCATCCATAGAGTGATTTGACGTATATATGCTTTAGCTGGAAGGTGCGCATGCGCTCCGTTGCCTGCCATCCGCCACGTCGAGGCAGCATATCTGGACGGCATAGCCTTGCTGAAGCATGGCTATAATTTTAGAGTTTTTCTTCCAGTATATCCACAATCCGCTCACAGGCGTGTCCATCGCCATACGGATTACTTGCCTTGCTCATTGCCTCATACTCATCCTTATCAGACAGCAGACGGCTAAACTCTTTATAAATCGTTTCTTCTTCCGTGCCAACCAACTTCAGTGTACCTGCTGCAATACCTTCCGGACGCTCCGTGGTATCACGCATCACCAGAACAGGCTTCCCCAGAGAAGGGGCTTCCTCCTGGATTCCACCAGAATCCGTCAGAATCAAGTAGCTGCGGCTCAGGAAATTGTGGAAGTCCAGAACATCCAGCGGTTCAATGATATGGATACGATCATCGTCACCCAAATACTCATTGGCGATTTCACGCACAACGGGATTCATGTGAATTGGATAAATGGCCTTCACATCCGGATGTTCATCCAGCACACGACGGATTGCCTTAAACATATGACGCATCGGCTCACCGAGATTCTCACGGCGATGGGCAGTAATCATGATCAGACGACTGTCCTTTGCCCATTCCAGTTCAGGGTGCGTATAGTTTTCCCGCACGGTGGTCTTCAAAGCATCAATAGCCGTGTTTCCGGTAACATAGATGCTGGCTGGATCTTTGCCTTCTTTCAGCAGATTCTGCTTAGAAAGCTCTGTAGGAGCAAAGTTAAATTTACTGATAATGGAAACCGCCTGACGGTTGAACTCCTCCGGATACGGGCTATAGATGTTATAGGTACGCAGACCAGCCTCTACATGGCCTACAGGAATCTGCATATAGAAGCAAGCTAATGCAGTCACGAAGGTCGTGGATGTATCGCCGTGAACCAATACTACATCAGGTTTTTCCTTTTCCAGAACAGCCTTGATGCTATTTAGAATATTGGTAGTTACGTCGAACAGCGTCTGCTTATCCTTCATGATGGACAGGTCGTAATCCGGGGTGACGCCAAAGGCATCAAGAACCATGTCCAACATCTGACGATGCTGACCAGTCACACAAACAACCGTTTCCAGTTTTTCACGTTTCTTCAGTTCATTAACAAGCGGACACATTTTAATTGCTTCCGGACGAGTGCCGAAAACGAGCATTACTTTTTTCATGAAAAAATCTCCTAAAAGAAAATGCTGTGCAGAACTTATCTGCCTTTTCTGCACAGCATTCGTTATCATATTTTAGATGTGATATACGCCCGGCAGGTTAATAATATTGTGGCAGTCCAACACAACCTTGCCA
>OJOF01001925.1_pt1 | contig 14341 bp, 9 predicted proteins | sample 1598181 | NCBI WGS metagenome assembly OJOF01 (sample SAMN01915226, study PRJEB22387) | human gut metagenome | isolation source: stool | host: Homo sapiens | place: USA
GACGATTTCATAATATTCCTGGAGCTCGTTCTCATAATCAGTGATCATCTGCTCCATCTTTGCATGCTCTTCCTCTGTTCCACCAAAGGTCACGTTCTGAAATGCCGTCAGGGTCTCTTCCTGAAACTGACGATCGATCTTGTCTGCCGCAATGGTCTTATCAATTCCGACCAGCTCAAGGATCAGGTTATCGTAGGTTGTGATCGCCTTTGCACCGGCTCCTGCATCCTCGATGGTTCCCAGAATATAATTAGAGGAGACATTGTCTCCGCCCTCTGTAAAATAGCTCTCCAGAATTCCGGCATTCTTTTCCACATAGGAAGCGATCAGCCTTTCGATCTCACTGCGCTGCTGTGCTCCAACCTCTTCACTGTTCTGGGAATCTGCAATGCTGTTTGCAATAAATTCCTGCAGGATCTTACCATCCCGTATCTGCGGTCCATCCAGAACATATGCATACAGCTTCGGAATCTCATATTTTTTCAGTTCAGAATAAATCGCACAGAGATCTTTGTACGTATAGCCTGTCTGGGAGGATCTGAAGTTCGGGTAGCTTTCCCGCTTTGCCAGCAGAAAATCATGCATATCGTTGGTATCGTTTTCGAGGATACGGACACATTCATAATAATCATAACCGTTATCCAGAAGATTCCTGGACGGATTCAGGGACAGCTTCTGCTCCACATATTTTTCCGTATAATAGGTACAGTAGCTCTGCATGATCGCATCCAGCATATTGCGTGCATAGCTGCCGCCCAGCTTTCCATCCACCACCAGACTCACCTTATAAGTATCCGGAAAATAGGTGACTTCTTCTCCCTTTTCGATCAGTGCATCGTTGATCTTCTCCTGTTCCTCTGAAATAATCGGTGTAACGCTGCAGTTCGATCGTACTGTCGTCAGTCTTCCGGATGCTCCAAGAGAATCCATCGCCTGTGCAATTACGGTAGAGGAATAGATTTCATTCACATCCAGATCAGAACCGTCCGGGGCATAGCCGTCCTTTATGCCGTCATTTGTGTACTTCAAAACAACAGATGCTGTATATTGCTGCTTTCCCTGCGCATACAGGTAAATCATTGCCGCCCCTGCCATCGTCAGCAAAAAAATCAGCATACTAAAACGTTTCAGATATCGCAAAATCTCAAACTTTTTCACTTTTCTTTATGCCCTTTCTGTTCTTCCTGACTTTCCTCAGAGAATTCAAGCCCACCATAAACGCCAGAACTGCTGCAGCTTTCATTCCTGTCTTTTTTACGTTAATTCGTTGAGTAAAGGACGCATTATTATAAGTAAAAGAGACATAGTTCTGTGACTTGTATCTGATATATGCCTTATCCAATATAAACAGCTGATCCGAAATCTCATTGATTCCGCTTTCCAGCTTGTTGATCATATCCTGTGCTTCCTTCAGACGCCCTGCATCATCGGTAACCGTCTGCATCTTCTCCACTACATAACTGGTATCCACGATTTCCGACTGATAATCCGTCGCTGCCTGCAGCGAGCTGTCCGCAGAACGCGCCATATTGTCCATTGCAGTCTTTGTCCGGGACATGTAATATTCTTCCATCTCATCTGTCGTCGGGATCATGACAACGGATGTCATGGACTTTTCATATACGGAAATTCCGTTTTTGTTGGCATCATAATATGCCATTTCCTTCTGTGCGGCAATATCGTCGATTTTGTTTTTGTACTCCAGAATGCTGATCAGCAGGGAAGCATCCTTTGCAATCCCTCCTTCGATCACGTAGGCCTTCACATTCGGAATATCATAATCCACAATATTGTTGATCTGCTTGCTCAGCGTCGTGAAGTTATTGGTAGACGAATCCGGATTTTCGGTATCGACATAGCTCTTGTTTTCGCTCAGACGCGCATTTAAATACTGCATGATACATTCTGCCCGCAGCTCCAGCTCATTCAGACGCAGGTAGGGCTCACAATCTGTTGTAACTTCGAGTTTTTCCTTTAACATGTCCTGATTATCGCAGTAGTTTTTCTGAAAAAACTCACGGTATGCTTCACAGATACTTTTCAGCAGACTGATGGTTGTCCGATTTTTCAGTTCCAATCCGTCTGCATTGAGATTGATATTATAGGATGTGCTGATGTAATCGTCACTTCCGCCCACATGTCCCGTTCCTTCCGGAGTGATGAAGACATGGCTGGCAAGCTCCGATGCGGAAATGCTTCCCTGCAAACCAACTTTTTCGATGGCACGCTGCATAACCTCCTCTGAAACGATTTCATAGGCGTTAAAACGGGTTTTATTCGGGCTTAAGCCCAGGGATGCCTCTGAATAATTAAATGAAATATTCGCGCTGGACCAAATGCCGCTTTCCGCATAATGAATGCATCCAAACAAAATGCACAAGATCAGCATATAATATGTCATCCGATATTTGTTTTCCCACAGTATCTGAACTGCTCTTTTCACTTTTCCTTTAATTTCTTTCATTGCACTATCCTACTTACGGCATTGGAAGGTTTAGTTAATATCGATCACTGAAAGCTCCGGAACATTATTGATCCTCGGCCATTTGTCGGAATCTCCCAGTCCACGGCTGACAATCAGCGTCGCCTTGTTGTCAAGGGTATAGACACCTCCTCCATACTCCGGGAACAGTCCCTCTTCCGCAGAATAAAGAGCGCCCAGCTTCGGCAAACGGACAATTCCGCCGTGGGTATGTCCTGCAAGTCCAAGGTCAAAGCTGTAATTTTCCAGCTTCTCCGGGAAATAAGTAGGCACATGCGCAATACAGATGCGCAGATCATATTGATCCTCTGCTTCCTGCGCCTCCATACACTCTTTCGCTCCATAGCTTGCAAAATCTTCCGGTTTTCCTTCTATACCGATCACACTGACCGTATTGTCATACAGGGAATAGGACGTTTCCTCGTTCCGCAGGATTTTCACGCCTGCATCTTCGAAGCGTTTTACCAGTTCCTCATCTCCCTGATGATAAATCTTCACGTCCTCATGGTTGCCCAGCACACCGCATACCGGTGCGATCTCTGTCAGCTGGCTGCAGAGGGAGATCATATTGTCATAAGAATCCACAGTATCATTTACAAGGTCTCCGCCAAGCAGAATCAGGTCCGGTGAAAGATTTTCTATATCCTCTACAAGATCGCCGTTATCCATTCCGTATTCCCGCAAATGCACATCTGTCAGAAAAACTACCCGAATACTATGTGTCAGCTTTCGGGAGCTGACCTGATAAAATTCCGCCGTATAATTCGTCCGGTTATCGTAAATATTTTTGGCAAGTCCGCCTGCCAAAAGCAGGATCAAAAACAGAAACTTCGCCAGAAACTTCATTCTTTTTTTTAATCTGCTTTTTCCAGCTTTCTTTTCCGTATGTTTTATGTTTTTTGCAGGTTCTCTCTCTATGGGCAAAGCTTTACTGCTGCTTCTTCTCTGATGTACCTTGCGTACCAGCGCCTGTTCCCGCATCCGGTTTGCATAGTGATTCGGCGCAAGTGCAAAGACAAGAGCCTTTGCTCTGCGTCTGGCTTTATAGGCACATTTTAAAACGACAAGTCTCTTTACACCAAGCTTTTTTCTGCTTTTTGGTTCACTGGCACAATAGCAATCAATATATTTCCAGGACAGATCATCTTCCAGAAGCCTGCGCAGCTTCCGGGGCTTTACTGTTTTATAAAGCTTCCTCAGTCCATCGTAGATCTTCACCCTGTCTGCAATTTTTTTTGCGTTTAAGGCCGTGGAATTCATAATAGAATCACTTCTGGAATTATCATAATGATAATAGACATAATCTGTCAACACAACCCGTTCCGCTTTTAACAATGCTCTCGGTGTAAATTCTTCATCTTCATGTAAAATACCGTACTCAAAATACAGGTCATTTCTAACAAGAAAATCCCGCCGAAACATGGTTCGGATAACCTCTACCCGAAGTGCACCACCCTCCAGACATCCCATCAGATATGCCGGGCCGCTATAGATACGATGATACTGAAAACGATCCTCCGCCACCTTTTCAAACCGTGCCATCCCTTCAGAGGGCTTCTCCAGTGCCATTTTGGAGATAATTATATCTGCAAAGCCTGCCCTTGCTTCCTTCCATAGGTTGGCACAGGCCTGGGGCTCCAGATAGTCATCGCTGTCTACAAATAAGACATATTCCCCATGCGCCCGCTCCAGTCCGTAGTTGCGCGCATCCGACAAGCCGCCGTTCGGTTTATGGTAAGCGATAATCCGTGCATCTTTTTTTGCATAATTGTCACAAATTTCTCCGCACCGGTCAGGGCTGCCGTCATCTATAAGAATAATTTCCAACGACAAAAAATCCTGCGCAATCAGTGACTCTACACACCGGACAAGATACTTTTCCACCTTATAAATTGGTACAATTATTGAAATTTGCACATCTTGTTTCTTCATCAGCAATTTTGCTCCCAACGCTTCTCATTTTTTCTGTTCAGAGCACATTTGTAAACATCTTCATGCCATTCGATCACTGCATCATAATCAAAATTTTCTTTGACATATTCTATTTCCTGCTTTAGCAGTACTTCGTCCTTTGGAGTTGTCAATTCTTTCGAAAGCGCAGCCGCCAGCGAATCAATATTCTCTGCCTCAAACTCTGCCCCGTATTGTTTGGTAATCACCGTATTTGCCGGAATATCACTGACCAAACATCTTCCGCCACAGGACATTGCCTCCAGAAGAGCAAGGGAAAGTCCCTCGGTATGACTCGGAAGGACAAATAGCCTGCAGTTGGAAAACAGCTCAGCGAGCTCTTGTCCCTGCACCAGGCCGGTACGGATCACCCTCGGGTCTGCATCGATTTTGTGGAGCATTTCTTTTCCAAATCCCGTTTCCGGGATCGGGCCAGCCAATACCAGGCGTTCCTGCAGCCGGAGCTTCTGATACGCCTCCAGCAAATCCTGCGGACCCTTTTCCGGAGAAATCCGTCCGACATACAGAATATAGCTGTCTTTTTCCAGGCCATATTTTTCCCGGATGACATTACAGGAAACCGGTGTGATCCGTTCCACTGCATTATGGATCAGAATAGAGTCCCGATTATACTTCTGCAGAAAATATTGTTTCTCCTCTTCGGAAAGAACGATTACTTCATCAGCAAAACGGGCGGCAACTTTTTCTCCCAGACGGAGATAGAAGGAAGCGAAACCACCCCACTTATCACTTCTCCAGTTCAGTCCATGCACCGTGCATACCGTATGCTTGCCAAACAGCTTTGCAAGAAACAATGGAACGGAGGGTCCGATCGCATGATAATGAATGACATCAAAATCATGGAATATTGTATCAAATGTCGCCAGAAAAGAATAGACCATCGCATTCAAAATCTGCTTTTTAAATGTAAAAATCCGCTTGACCCTGACGTTCTGTTCCAGATAAGCATTATGCCCCTTTTGCCTGCCTCTGTTGTACACGGTTACCTCATGTCCTCTGGCAGCAAGTCTGGTCGAAAGCTCATAAACTACCACCTCTACGCCTCCGGAACGAGAAGGGAAATCTTTATGTCCTATCATCGCTATTTTCATCTGTGTCTTCCCTTTCATTTGTATTTTTCTGAAGAAGAATGTCTCCTTTGTGATATCGTTCTCACTCTTTCTTAACAGAATCTTAACACGCAGTGCCCAACTGCAGTGTATCGTCTGATTCTGCTGCGCCTTTTCCCCTGAGACGCATATTTCTTCCTCTGTTCCCCGCTCTTTTAGATTTTTCCCTATCAGTTTAGATCAAGCTTCACTATCTGTAAAGATTTTCAGAAATTTTCCAGCTCCTTTAGCACGGTTACTGTGGCTTCGTACGCTTCTGCCACCTTCTGATATAACTCCTCGCTGCCCTCGGTCTGACGTCCGCGCAGCTTTTCGGTCAGCTCGCAGTCTATTTCGTATAATCTGTCCAGCCCAAGATTGGCGCAGATACCCTTTAAGGTGTGTGCGGCGCGGAATGCGTCCTCTCCGTCCTTTTCTTTCAGGGATTCCGTCAGCTCCTCAAAGCTCTTGTCTTCCAGAAATTTAACTGCAAACCGTTTTACCAGCGCTTCGCTGCCCATACGTCCCAGCACTTTGTCAAAATCAGATCCGATTTTTTCATAGCATTCTCTGACTGTCATCTTTTCCTCTCCTTTTCCCTTATCCTCTATCCTTCTGTCTTCAAACCCGCCACGAGGGTGTTACCCCCCCAGAGGTGTCCAGCTATTTCTGTGCTCAGCATTCATCAGCTGAATCGGGATATCTTCTTTTATCTCCAGCAGACATTCTATCAGCAACGGATTGAACTGTCCGCACTCTCCTGTGACGATCATTTCAATCGCCTTTTCATGTGGAATCGCCTTTTTGTATACACGCTCGTTGGTCAATGCATCATATACATCTGCAAGGGAAACCACCTGTGCTGAAATCGGGATCTCGTCCCCCTTTAAGCCGTCCGGATAACCTTTTCCGTCGTAGCGCTCGTGATGCCAGCGACAGATCTGTTCTGCAATACGTACCAGCGGTTCCTCCTGATACTGTTTCAGATCTTGCAGCATCGACCACCCGATCACGGTATGCTTTTTCATTTTTTCATATTCTTCCTGCGTCAGCTTTTCGGGCTTATTTAAGATGGCTTCCTCAATGCCGCTTTTGCCGATATCATGAAGTGCCGACGCCAGTGCGATCCGGTTTAAGTCTCCCCATGTCATCTGGTATCGATCCGTTTTCTGCATCAGCTTTTTCAAAAGAATCTTCGTCAGTATTCCGATATTCCGGACATGCTGTCCGCTCTCTCCGTTTCGGCATTCTACGATATGACTCAGGATATTGACCATAATTTGGTTGTTTTTCTCTTTTTCCTGCATCTGGCCTGCAACCAGGTCGATCAGCTTGCGCTGCTTTGCATACAGCTTGATGGTATTATATACACGTTGGCGAACAACACTTGTATCAAAGGGTCTGCTGATATAGTCTGATACGCCCATTTCGTATGCCTGACGGATATGTAGTTCCGAGTCTTCGCTGGAAATCATGATGACCGGAATATCTTCGATGAGATGTTCTTTATTCATCACCTTCAAAACACCGAGTCCGTCCATTCCCGACATGATGAAATCCAGTAAAACGATAGATATTTCTGTCCCGTATTGATGCAGCAGCTCCAGACACTCTTCGCCGCTGGATGCTTCTATAATGTCAAACCTATCCTTCAGCATTTCGAAGAGAATCTCCCGGTTGATCTTGGCATCATCCACAATGAGGACAAGCTCTCTGCCGGAGTCGCGTTCCAGCCTTTCTCCGACCTTCTGACGGATTTCCTCCGTACTGCTTTCTGTCACAACCTGATTTCTATGCTTCTTTGCCTGATACATCAGCCGATCCGCACGCTCCAAAGCGGTCCCCACAGTCTCTTCCACCGTCGTTACTCCTCCGATGCTCACAGAAAGGGAGATACCCGGATAGCCGTCCAAAGTGGTCTGATGAAGCTGTTTTTGGATCTGGTTGAGTTTTTTGTCAAAGGCGTCCTTCCGGATCCCGGGCAGTACCAGCAAAAATTCGTCCCCGCCATAGCGGATCAGAAAATCTGATTTTCGGATATTGGATAAGATCACTTTTGCAGCACTATTGAGTGCAAGATCCCCCACATTGTGTCCGTAGGAATCGTTATAATATTTAAAATTATCCAGATCCATCATCGCAATGCCCACAGGTCCCCACATATTTTTGATCTTTTCTTCATAATAACGGCGGTTAAATACACCTGTCAGCACATCTTGATAGAGCTTCTCGTTATAGCCTGTCAGCTGTTCAATCAGATATTGTTTTTCCTCCAGATCCGTCAGTGCATCCTCATCCAGACGATGTACCAGCTCCATCACGTAAGGCTTTCCATTCATTTCCAGATATCTTGCGATCACCTGATAGATGTCATTCCCCACAATCTCCAGCTTGCACTTTTCTTTTCTGCTTCTGACTGCCTCCAGTGCAATGCAATGCTTACAGGGAGCCGAGTATTTCCACAGATCATAACAATGGCAGATTTCTGGTGCATCGATCTCCACCGGTTCTGCTTCCATGCCATCGTTTCTTCGCAGCAGCCTTTCCCCGTCCAGGAGCCTCACAATCGGAAAAAGCCTGCGGAAATATTTCATTTCTTTCTGAACCTGTTCTTTTGTTATGCTGACTTCCTGATTCATTCTTTTTTCCTCGCTGCAATATATTACATTTCATTTATTATATTGCGTTTTTTTTGACTTGTCCATATATTACGTTTTTTTGCCTTGTCCATCCCCTCGTGCCTTGGCACATTCTTTTTTGTATAGAGACGCTGTTTCCTACACGAAAAAAGGCGGAAGCGCCAGATACCTGACAGCTTCCACCCGATTTTTTCTATATTCTGATTGACGTTTTCATTTATTTGCGTCCCTGCAGCGCCTGTGCGATATCTTCTCTCATATCGATAACCGCCTGTCTGGATGCGTCCGCATAGTTAGCTGCACCAAACTGTGCATATTTTTCCTGCTGATATGCTGCAATGATGCCGCGGGAAGAGTTGACAATCGCGCCAAGTCCGTCTTCATTGAAAAAGTGCACCAGATCAGCGCCCTTGCCGCCCTGTGCGCCGTAGCCGGGCACGAGAATGTAGGACTTCGGCATCACCTTGCGCAGCGCCTTGCCCATTTCAGGATAGGTTGCGCCAACAACCGCACCAACATTGCTATATTCGCTGCCCATGCACTCGCTGCCCCATTCGGCAACCTTTTCACCGACGATTTCATACAACGGTCTGCCGTCCACCAGACGATCCTGGAACTCACCACTGCTGGGGTTGGAAGTTTTTACCAGCACAAAAATGCCCTTATTTTCTTCTTTGCAGACCTTTATGAACGGATTGATGCCGTCGGAACCCAGATACGGATTCACCGTTGCAAAATCCTCGTCAAAGGGTGCATAGCTCTTTTCTCCCACTACTACTTTTCCGAGATGGGCAACCGCATAAGCCTCAGAAGTGGAACCGATATCGCCGCGTTTTACATCGCCGATGACAACCAGACCTTTCTCTTTGCAGTATGCGACGGTCTTCTGGAATGCGATCAGACCTGCTACGCCGAACTGCTCATACATGGCGATCTGCGGCTTTACTGCCGGAATCAGATCCGCTACTGCATCCACGATGCCCTTATTGTACTGCCAGATCGCCTCTGCAGCGCCCTTTAACGTCTCGCCGTATTCCGCAAAAGCAGCTTTCTGAATCTGCTCCGGAATAAATTTCATCATCGGGTCCAGTCCGACAACGATTGGAGCATTTGTCTTTTTGATATTTGCAATTAACTGGTCAATCATCTCTTTTTCTCCTTTTTGTTTTCCTGGCTTGCGTCAGTTTTCTAAGCTTCTGCTATGGTATCACATTCTGCTTCGGGCAACAAGTCCGGCGATGGGGTCTTCGATCAGTTTTTTGGAAAGTACCGCACCTGCGCCGGTCAGAAGCAGCGCCAGAATCAAAAACGCTGCGTTCGGCAGTCCGATCTGTACCCGCACCATGCCGAGCCCTTCTAAAATGACGGCATGCACCAGATAAATCTCATACGAATACCGATCCGTCCACAGCACAGCGTCCGAAATCCGACCGCCGATTCCTTTCCTGCAGAACCGAAAGCCGCTGCCTGCAAGCAGTAACATGCCAAAGCACCACGACCACCAAATAAACGAATCCGTCTGCGCCCTGCCAAGGGCCAAACCCGCACCTACTGCCGCAATCATGCCGATATAGACAAGCAACTGCGCGCCGATACGCCTTCCCGCCTGATGGATCTCCCAGACCAACATACCGAGCAGAAAATAATGCAGGTAGTAAAAAATCATCATGTAATCACCGTATCCGGTTTTTACCCACAAATACCGCAGAATCAATGCCAGTACATAGCAGAAAAACGCGCTCGTACAGCCTCGGATCAGGCGCACAAAGACCGGCACAAGCAGATAAAACGCCATAAACAGGCTGATCGTCCAGGTTGCGCTCAGGTTTCCCCAGAAATCATTCGGTGCAGGGATCACGCTGTTTGTCAGGAAAAAATACCGAAGCCAGTACAGGCCCTGCGGGTCTGCCGGAATATCCTTTAAAATCAGCCCGTGCAGCAGGATGTTATAAAGGATCACCCCATAATACAGCGGAAGAATCCGCACCAGACGTTTTTTATAATAGGTCAGCAGCTCTTTTTTTCCAGCCGTCGGGAGCTTTTTGTCACAGCAGGCGAGATAGCCGCTGAGGACAAAAAATAGATACACGCCCGCCGCTCCCTGATTGGCAAGCCACGCGGCTTTTCCCGTCGCTCCCAGCCTCGGTGCAAGGTGGGTGATAAACACTCCGATACAGGCAAGTGCCCTCAGAAGCTGAATGTGTTCGTATTTTTGTTTCATATTCTTCCAATGCTCTGCATCAAAAACCGGAACATTGCTGCGTAGGTTGCACCATCATAATGCAGTCCGTCTGCCTGCGTGGTATATCCGCTGCCCGCCAGAAACACATACAGATTCAGTCGTCCGATTCTGGCATCCAGCCGGTTGTTTAACTGGTTGTTAAAATATTCTACCGCCCAGTTGCGTTTTCCGTATTCGTTTTCCCCGACCGGACCGACCGAGGCGAAGTACACCGTCGCACCTTTCGAAATCCAATCCTGTGCATATCGGTTAATCGTCGTAATATAATCGTTGTGTCGTGACAAATCATTGACGCCGTAATTGAGAATAATCACTGAGCCGGGCGTCATATACTGGTCGACGTCCTTTTTCGCCTGGGCGGTGGAAAGCCAGTCCACGCCACCTCCAAAGCATGCCACAAAGGCCGTACCAGGCCATGCTGCCGTTCCACCGACTGCATTCGCCATCTGTCCCGTGCGGGAGTCCCCGACGAAGATGACGTTGCCGCTGCCCGCCGGAATGGGGGTTTTCTGCGCAGCCTGCGCCTGAGCCAGTGCCGCCTGCTGCGCTGCCAGTGCCGCCGCTGCTTGGGCCTGTGCCACCTGCTGTTTCACCGCTTCCGCCTGTGCAGCAAGGGCTGCCGTCATCGCTACATCCACGCTGATCGGCTGGCAGGCTGTCTGCGTGATATAGCCGATGGCATTTCCATAGACAATCTGGTACATGCCACTTTTCCCGCTGCCGGTCTGCCCGCATACGTTGACCGTCGTGCCAGCCGGTAAAATACCAAGCGTTGCAGAGGTTTTATCCGCCTGCTGCGTCACCGTTTTTTCTTCCCCGACGACTGCTGCCATCGTAACCGGCGTCACTTTTTTCCCGGATGCTGCCTGTGCCGTCATCGATATCGACAATCCGAGACAAAGGCACAACGCCAGACAGCAGATACGGGCGATCGCGCCGCCAAAAACCGTTTTTCTGATTTTTACACGTTTCTCCATAGTCATTCCCTACATTTCTTTCTAAGCAGCCATGCGACTATACTGTCCTGTCCGTGTGTGGGGCTACCGCGTCTGCAGAAATACCGCTTCCCGCTGTGCCTTTTCATCGTCCGGATACAAAGCAAGGTACTGATCCATCGCAAGCTTCGCCTTGTCGTACTGCCCAAGGTATTCATACGCTACCAGTTCGTTGAACATCAGCGACTGCGTCGCCGTATTGCCCTCTACTTCCAGACCCGCCTGGAACGCTGCAAGCGCCGCTTCATAATCGCCGCCCTTTAATTTGCAAAGCCCGAGCTGATTGTACAAAGACGCGTCCGGCGTTTTGTTCTGCAGGTAGGTGTTATAGACACTCGCCGCATAATTGTAGTCACCGAGCGCCTCATAGGTCTGACCGAGCAGGGACGCTGCTTCCGCACCGCCGTTTTCCTGCGCCTTTTCCAAAGAGGTACGGGCCTGCTCATAATCACCCAGGTAGTAGCTGATTCTGCCGAGATCGAAATCCGAAATCCGCTTCCCGTCGCCGTCCAGAACATTTTCCAGATAGGATTTTCCAAGATCGTCCTGTCCGTATTTACTGCAGCTGCAGAAAATATCAATCCGGATGTCGTAATCGTTCGGCGCAGCCTCAACCGCCTTGTCAAAATCGGCTTTCGCAGCGTCCATACTGCCCTGCTCCAGCTCCATGGTTCCTTTTAAGTACCAGGCGGTCTTTTCCCCGGGCTTCAGATCCGTGATTGCCTGATAAACATTGATCGCCTTGTCGACCTGTCCGTTCCGATAATAGGCAGTCGCCAGATAATAGTTGATGTCATAATCCATCGCATCCGGACGCGGGCTGCTCTGCCCCAGCGCCTTTTCAAAGCTCGCCGCTGCATTCTCATAATCTGTCATGCCCATGTAAGCCAGCCCCTGCCCTCTGTAAACCTGACGCAGATCCTCTTTATTCAGAGCTGCCGCCTCGAAGCAGGTCAGCGCGCCCTCATAGTCCATCTGCTCCACCAGCGCAATTCCCTGCGAAAGATTGTCCTCCTTCGCAGCACCGCAGCCGGTAAGGAGCGCGCACGCCAGAAGCGCCGTCGCGAACACAATGCAGATCTGTCTATCCTCTCTGTCTTTTTGTTTCTCTTTCTTCACGTTTCCTCCAGTCCGTACGCAAAGCCCCTGTATGCCGTTTTATTCCTGCACCAGAAGGATTTCATCCATGCGAACCCCGCTCTCGCCAAAGAACAGCGTCAGCTGGTTTTCCCCGCTTTCCGGGAAGCTTATCGTTACCGCACGCTCTATGATCTTGTTGTCGGTTCCGTTAAAGGTCGTCGTCTGCTGCAGGACGCCGTTGACAAAAATGGAAACCGGCAGCTGCGCAAACGGATTTTCTCCGGAATGCATTTTAAAAATCATCTGATAGCTGCCTGCTTTGGAGACGTCCAGCAGATACCCGGCGCGCACGCCCTTCTGGGGGCTCAGCTTTGTCAGATCGAGCTTTGTCTCTTTTTCTACTTTCTGACTTGCGATCACATTTCCTGCCATCGCATCCTTTGCCGGATTGTTAATTTCTTCACATACATCAAATTCCCGATCACAGAACCGGTTCATCACCGGAGAACGCATCAGAAAATGACAGATATTCTTTGCATTTCTAACCAGCTGTCCTCTTGTGAGCCGTCCATCTGCCAGGCCCTCCATCGTGTTGTCATTTGCAGAGTTCGAAGCAGAATCCGAAACAACCATGTAAACGTCGTTCTGAGCGCGCACCATCGGAATCGTATTGCTCTGGGAGCCTTCCTCGCCTTCCTCGTTCATCTTCGCCCACCAGTCAGTCATTACCACGCCCTGGTAGCCCCAGTCTTTCCGCAAAATCGTCGTCAGCAGGTCGTAGTTGCCTGCTGTCCAGATTCCGTTGATCGGTCCGTAGGTAGACATAATGCTGTAGGCATGTCCTTCTTTTACTGCGATTTCAAAGCCCTTTAAATAGATCTCGCGCAGCGCACGTTCGGAAACAACGCCGTTTGCATCGTGCCGCTTAAATTCCTGGTTATTTCCCGCAAAGTGTTTAATCGTTCCGGTCACACCATATTTTCCCATGCCCTTTAACTGAGCTGCAGCCATCGTACCTGCCACACAGGGGTCTTCCGAAAAATATTCAAAGTTTCTGCCGTTTAACGGATTGCGATGAATGTTCATGCCAGGCCCCAGCAGCGTATCAATCTGATTCTTGCGCAGCTCCATTCCTTCCATCTCATAAAGCTGTTCCACCAGCTCCGGATTAAAGGTGCAGGCAAGCAGTGTGCCGTTTGGCAGGGAAAAGGCGATGGTTCCGCAGTCCATACGGATTCCGGAGGGTCCATCCGAGCAGCCCGCAACCGGGATTCCAAATGCCTTTAAGGAATCCGTCACACCGCCGAATGCAGATGCAATGCCAGGTGTTGCCTTCGGAGAGCACATGCCCTCTCCCCGGACCAGGCATGCCAGATCTTCGTCCGATAACTGGGATAAAAACTGTTCCAGCGTCACCTTTTTATCACAAACATCCGCTAACTTCCAGCCCTGATCGCCGATGCAGGCCTCTGCCTCCGGACGTTCTGTCCGGATTCTTTCTGCCAAATCGACGCTCCGCAGAGGCGCTGCCTGTTTTCCGATTTCCAGAACCGGCTCTCCGTCTGTGCCCTTTTTGCCCGTTTCGACCGGAACCAGACGCTCATATGGCTGTACCGGTGCAAGCGCCTCTTCCAGTCTGGAAATGACGCACAGCTCGTCTAACTGCACCTCGCAAACCTTTTTCGCGCTGCGGACATCCGTTCCGACATAGATGCCATAAGCGCCCGCTTCCAGCACCCAACAGGATTTCTCCCCGGTTACGCCGCTGTCATCATAGGATGCACTCTTTTCCAGGGAAACGACGAGATTTACCTCCTCCCCCTCTCCTGGTGTAAGCAGCTGCG
>OJOF01001933.1_pt1 | contig 14291 bp, 11 predicted proteins | sample 1598181 | NCBI WGS metagenome assembly OJOF01 (sample SAMN01915226, study PRJEB22387) | human gut metagenome | isolation source: stool | host: Homo sapiens | place: USA
GTATTTTTGCCTTGTCTGCAACAAAATTATGCTCGAAAATCCACACATATTTCTTGTGAAGACAGGTTCTAAAATGCACGCATCCAAAACTGTATAAAATGAAAAAGGACTGCCGCGAAACATCTCGCAGCAGTCCTTTTTTGAAAAGAGAAAAGGAGAAAGTAGTTGTCTTATTCTGTAAACGGCAGTACGTCAATAATCTGTACCAGGAACTGGAGCAGCACAATGGAGTCTTCTCCGTTGACTTCTCCGTTTGCATTGCAGTCTGCATTCTTTCTGGCCTGATCATTCAGAGTTACGACATCGGCTACCGCCTTATTCAACAGAACTGCGTCCACCAGTCCTACCTTGCCGTCCAGGTTGATATCCCCATACAGCATATCCGGATCTACAACAGCCGGTGTAGTCGTGGTTGTGCTTCCGGCACGGATAATTTCATAGTCTTTCAGGATTACCTCTGCAAAATATGTTGTTCCGGATACTGTAACATGATCCATTGCCTCGGCCGCAGTCAGTGTAATATCATTGATGCCTGCTTCCAGGGTTCCGGATGCAGATTCCTTCCAGGAACCGGAAACTGTATAGGTATTGGAATAGCTATTGGAATCCGATGCTGCGCCGTCATAGTACAGTACCTGCAGGTGCAGCACCAGCTGATCGCCTGCATTCAAACCCAGATCATCCAGATTAAAGGAATAGGAGCCTTTTCCGAATTCGATCGTTGTTGTTACATCGGGTGTAGTCACCGGTGCTTCTTCTGAGGTAACGGTTGCAGAAGATGTGGTGGTTGTGGTAGTAGTTGTCGTTGTGGTAGTAACAGCCGGTTTTGTAGTAGGTGTGGTTACAACCGGTGTTTTGCCGTCCGGTTCTGTACCCCAGATCAGGGTATCGCCGTCATACATGGTGATATGATCGGTGACAACCATTGCATCTTCACCGCCCTGTTCCAGTCCGGCAAAGGAATAGTCATTGGTCGGATCCCAAACGCCCTGAATATTATCCGGGATGGAAATCCGGAACTGGCACTCACTGCGGTGCTCTGACTGTCCGGTCGGCATTACAACGCTGCCGTCTGCAAAGGAGAGCTTGACATAGTAAATATTGCCGCTGTACTGAATCGGATCGGAAATTGAGATCTTTCCCTTATCGCTGCTATGCTGATCATAGCCGATTTTTACGGAAACATCATCGATCGAATAGCCGGCTTCTACCAGCTCACTGATATCAAAATAATAGTTATAGGACAAGTTCTTGACGGTTCTTGCCGGCCATGCACTGTGGTTCATGGCAAAGACTTTCAGCTCTGTATAGCTGGAAGCTGACTGGTTCACAGAAGCCTTGACAAAGAATTCATCCCATTTCGGTGTCTCAGTCGGCGGGAAGTCAGGGTCAGAGGTGCCGCCGTGCTTTTCTACCATTGCACAGAGTGCTGCGGTATAGCCGGCGTTATAGTCGATCGCAACTTCAGTATACTGATAGTCGCCGATCTTGTCGGAATAGTTGTCCTTCTGATCCGGACCGCCGACCAGTGCACCGTACAGAATGTGTGCGTGGGGCTTTGCGTCCTCGCCTTCGGTCTGGCCGATATTGCTCCACTTGTCATTCCATGCGCCGCTGGAAGTTCTGTGGTGCCATGCCTGGGGATAATCGTCCCCCATGCCGACAACATAGCTGAAATGCTTGGAGTTGTCGCCGAAGCAGTAGTTCATGACATCGTCAGCAAACTTAGTGTACTTTTCAGCCTTGGCGGTATCGTCCTGATACAGCTGATCGACTGCCACATATGCCAAAAATGCAGTCGTGGTAGCGTGGCGGAGAGAACCCCACTGGAACAGCCACGGCAGACCGTCCGGTGTATAGGTGATCTGCTTGCCGCCGTAACCAGTCGTCCAGAATTCCAGATGCTTGGTGAACTGGTCTTTCCACTGGGATTCGCCGGTGTTAATCGCATACAGCAGCACGCCGCCCTGCATCACATCGTCCCAGCACATGCCCCAGGTATACTTCATCTCGCTGGACTGCTCTTCTTTTCCCAGATTCGGGATATAGTCAGTTTTGCAGAGATCCAGATACTTCTGGTCGCCGGTTGCCATATACAGCCAGTTTGCAGCATAGAACAGATCATCATAAAATGTGGTGATCTTGTAATACGGCTTCTCTTCCGGGTCGTCCCCGATTGCGCGAAGCTTGTCGGCACGGTCAAACAGATCCTTTGCGTGTTCCAGATATTCCGCAGCCTTTTCCGGCTTGGAATCCTTGAAATTCAGATAACCGGTAGCAAGTGCCGCTGCCATATCCGCTTCAATACAGCTGTCCTCGCAGGTATAGTACGGGCGCTCCGTTTCACCCTTCATCAGCTCATACTTATTCATATACATTTCAGCGGCGCCCCACCACACATGGTCAAAGGAGCCCTCACCAATCATGTACACAATATTGTCGCCCTGATCGCAGCCCACCAGATAATCCAGCACGAACTGCAAGTTATTCTCATACATTGTCCGCTGGCCGGCCTTATCCACGCCGTCGCCATAGTTCAGCAGACCCCAGCCCAGCAATGCCGCAGAATACGCATTGGTCAGGGTAAATTTCAGGTGGTCTCCGGCATCATACCAGCCGCCAGGCACATAGTCATTGGTCATGCTGTCTGCGCGCCAGCTGACTTCGTTCCAATCCGGCTTTACGCCGCTCTGCTGCACCTCATAGAAAAACATGGATTTCTGGAGTGCTTCACCATAATTATAAGTGGTGTTGGCCTCTTCTGCCGTGACAGCAGCCGTAGGAACCACAGCCGCTGTTCCGGTAAACGCCAAAACCGCAGCTGAAATCAGAGAAAGCAATTTCTTCATATGACATTTCATCCTTTCTTCACAAAAATCGCTTTACGCCATTGTTTTTAGTATAACATTTTTCTATGAAAATGTCAAGTTATTTTGTGGAAAAAGCACGGAAATATATATGATACAGCGGAGCATATACAATTTTCTTTTGTACACAGCCTAAGTTTTTCCTTGCTTTTCCATTCTCAATCATTTAAAATTCGTTTTATTTGATTTTTTGATGCATTGATACGCTTTTCTATTCACATTATGCATCAAAAAATCCCCGCAGGCTTTTACCGCGAGGAAACAAGACCACAATATGCACTTGTGATAAACCCGGACACGCTACGCCCGGAAGCACGTCATCCCTTTGATGACGGCTCATAAATTATAACGTACTAATAAATAATCCGATAGAGACTTTTATACACAGCAAAGAATTCATTCAACCGTTTGCGTGTGCTGGAACCCGGATCATTGATTACAAAATCAGAAAGGGTAAAGCTGGATCCTGTAGAACCTGTATAGCCGGTCACCAGTACATAATGCTGGCCGCCGCTGGACTTCTTTGCTCCGATAATAACAGGCTTTCCATTTTGCAGACAGTTATAAATCTTCTGCATATCCGCCTGTGAAAGCGTTTTATTGGACGGGGATTCCATGGTATAGCCCAGGTTGGTGTAAGACACCCACAGGAGATTGTCTCCGCTGTAGCTCAGCTTTGACACCATTTTATCCGGTGTTGTTTCCACCCCGGTTTCATAAGAATACTTCATCGCAATTGCTGTGGTGAGGCATCCTACCTGCTTAATGGTGGAATAACCGATCTTCTTGCTTGCCCATCTGCTGTCAAACTGCTTATAATCCGGTGCATCCAGCTGAACCGGCTGATGTCCGGTCTGTGTCATAACACCTGTCGTGGGATCAAAGTAGTAGGAAGTACCGCTGATAGTGATCCAGCCGGTCTGCATTGTGCAGCTGGACAGATCAAAATAATACTTTTTTCCGCCGATTTCTTTCAGGCCAGTCACCGCACCGCTTTCTGTGAGGTACAGCTTCTTGCCATTTTCTTCCTTCCAACCTGTTTCTGCAACGCCAGTAGTTTCATTGAAATAAAACAGCTTGCCGTTTACAGTCTGCCAGCCGGTCTGCATCACGCCGTTTTCGGTGGAGAAAGAATAAGTCTTTCCATCAATTTTCTGGAGGCCATACACCATGCCCTTGTCGGACAGGTAAATCTTACCTTGTGTGGCATCCATCCAGCCGGTTACCATCTTGCCGTCTGTTCCAAAGTAGTAAATTGCATCATTGATGGTCTGCCAGCCGATTTCCATTGCACCGGTCTGTTTGTTCAGATCATAAACGCTTCCGTCAATCAGCTGAAGGCCGGTCAGCATAACACCATTTGCATCAAAATAGCAGGTACCGGATGTGGTATTTACCCAGCCGGTCTGCATGATGCCGTTTGCATCAAAAGAATAGGTCTTTCCGTCAATCTGTGTCAGACCAATTGCCAGTTCTCCCTGTGCATTTGCCCACAGGGTACCGTCATCTGTTGTAATCCAGCCGGTTTGCAGTCGTCCGCTGGAATCAAAATCATAGAGAATACCATCTACTGTGGTAATGCCCATTGCAGCACCGGAGGCTGTGAAATAATAGGTATTGCCGTCCAGTTCTGTCCAGCCATTTGCAGGCTGTGCATCGGCATCATAATAGTACAGGCTGCCGTCCTCATAGGTAATCCAGCCGGTCTGTACGCTGCCATAATTGTCGAATGTATACGGAACACCGTCTACTGTCTGTACACCAGTCAGTTTTCCGGCGGTTTCATCTACATAATAGAGATGATCCATATAAGAGAGCCAGCCAAATTCCGGTGTGCCGGCCTCAGCACTGTAGTAATACCGCTTTCCGTCTACCATCTGCCAGCCAGTCTTTAAGGTACCATCTGCGGCGAACACATATGTATAACCATCGTCCAGTGTGGTTTCCTCTGTCGCACAGGTACCGTCACTGTAATAATAAAACAATCTGTCATCTTCTGATACGTACCAGCCGGCCTGGGTAACCTCGTCAGAAGCAACACTGCCGGTCAATACACGGTTTCCGCTGTCAGTAATGACAAAGCGGTTCAGCACAGCCGGTACTGTATCGACGTTGATTTCATCTGCTGCTGCACCAAGGGAGCCTGTCCACAATGCGGCCAGTGCGCCGCCGGCAGCCGCCAGCAATAAATTGCGCAGTCGAAGCGCCATGGGTTTCACGTCCTTTCGCGTCAGATGGGTTCCGGTTAATATGCCCATCATGGTATGCCTTCGTATCAAATCGGCTAAAATCTCTTGCCGATTGTAATCAAAATGTCATGAATCCATTTTTTATTATACCGATTTTTTTCTGCTGTGTCAATCCTTTTGTTACCAATGCCGAAAAAAGTGTCGAATTTTCAGCGCTGTGCACAAAACTTCCCGAACGAAACAGCTGAAACTGCACAAATTCCATGTGAAAAAATAACCATATTATCACAATTGCCATGACAATATTCATATGTCTATTTGAAAAAAGCGCTTATTTTTCCGGAGATTTCGGCAGCATAACCGGTGCCGGGCTACTGATTGCACGGTAATATTCCGGCCGTCTGTCCCGGAACACGCCCCAGCTCATCCGCATTTCTTCCAGCTCATCCAGGTCATATTCCGTCAGCAGAAAGCCTTCCTGCTCCCGTCCCATTTGCTGTACCACAGCGCCGGTGCCGTCTGTGAGAAAGCTGGTGCCATAGAAGCAGAGGGCAGAGGATTGGTTCTGATTTTCCGCATCCGGGTGAATCTCTTCCCTTCCGATTCGGTTGGCGGCGATTACCGGCATGAGATTGGCTGCCGCATGTCCCTGCATGCAGCGCTGCCAATGCGGTGCGCTGTCCACCTCCAGAATCGGCTCTGAGCCAATTGCGGTTGGATAGAACAGCAGCTCTGCGCCCTGGAGCGCCATGCAGCGCGCTGCCTCCGGAAACCACTGATCCCAGCAGATTCCCACGCCGATTCTGGCATACCGGGTATTCCACACCCGAAAGCCCGTGTCACCCGGCGTGAAATAGAATTTCTCCTGATAAAAATGGTCGTCCGGAATGTGGGTTTTTCGATAAATCCCCAGAATGCTGCCGTCTGCATCAATGACAGCAACGGAATTGTACAGCGCTGTACCGGCGCGCTCGTAAAAGCTCACCGGCAGCACAACCTCCAGCTCTGCCGCCGTCTGCTGCAACAGGCGGATTGCCGGATCCTCCTCCGGGGTACAGGCCAGGCCGTAGGACGCATAGCGGCGCTCCTGGCAAAAATACGGCAGCTCGAACAGCTCCGGCAGCAGGATAATCTGGGCACCTGCTGCGGCCGCTTCCCGTACCAGCCGATCTGCTTTCTGACAATTTTCCATCCGGTCTGCGGTGCAGGCCATCTGAATCGCACTTACTTTTCTCTGACGCATGTTTCAACACTCCTCTCCCCGGCAGGAATCTGCTGGGTGATACAATGAATATTGCCGCCGCCCAGGAGAATCTCCCGTGCAGCAACCGGAACAATCTTTCTCTGCGGAAACGCCTCCGCCAAAATCGCACACGCAGTCTCATCCATAGGATCCCCGAACTGCGGCACCACAACAGCAGCATTGGCAATGTAGAAATTCACATAAGAGGCCGCCAGCCGCTCTCCCGGTGTCCGTGTCGGCTCGCCGTCCCAAAGATCCAGTTCCCGGCACTCCTCCTCGGTAATGCAAACCGGGCTTTCCGGAATGGGCAGATGGGTAATCTGGATTGCCCGCCCTCTGGCATCCGTCTGGCTGCGCAGATATGCATCACAGGCGTGGGAAAGGGCATACTGCGGATCGGACGGGTTGTCTGTCCATGCCAGAACCACATGTCCCGGTTCTGTAAATGCACAGATATTATCCACATGCTCGTTGGTTTCATCTCCATAGATGCCACGAGGCAGCCAGAGCACCTTTTGTGCCCCCAGCATCTGACACAGCTTTTCTGCAATCTCTGCCTTGGAAAGCTGCGGATTGCGTCCCCGGCTCAGCAGACATGCTTCTGTTGTCAGAATTGTGCCCTGGCCGTCGCTGTGGATGCTGCCACCCTCCAGAATAAAGTCCCGGCAGTCATAGGAATCCGCCCGATACAGATCACAGACCTTTCTGGCCACATGGTTGTCCTTGTCCCAGGGAAAGTACAAGCCGTCCTCCAGGCCGCCCCAGGCATTAAAGCCCCAGTCGATGCCTCTCAAGTCCCCCGCTGCATTCCGGACAAAGGTAGGGCACACATCCCGTGCCCAGGAATCATCGGTTGTCATTTCCACCAGACGCACCTCCGGCGGCAGCATGGCGCGTGCAGTCTCATATTGTGCCGGATCAACCAACATAGTCACTTCCTCAGAAGCTGCAATGGCAGATGCCACAGCGCAAAATGCCTTTCTTGCCGGCCAGCCGCCGCTGCGCCAGGAATCTCCCCGTGTGGGCCAGATCATCAGGCAGCCGATATGCTGTTCAAATTCCGCCGGCATGAAATAGCCGTCTTCATCTGGTCTTGTATGCAAAATCCGCATTTTTCTCACCTATTTTCCGTATTTGTTGCATTCATTATACCACAATTTTTTCCGGAATGCAATCGAATTGTGGTTATCCGGGTACGCGGCACTGATTTCAGCGATATGCACAAGAATTCGGCCGTTTCCTTTTCTCCCTCTTCCAGAAAAAACGCGCAATTTGTCCGGTGCGCCCATTTTTTCGCCGAAAAAGCGGCTGCACCCGGATGCCTGCCATTGTTCCCCGTAGGAATCCATGTCAGTACGTGCCGGATACAGCCGCTGATTTTCAGAGTCTATACAGACGCATTTGTTTTTTGTAGAATCCGTTTGCTTTGCTTAGCGGAATACTGCCAGCAGGAAGCCTGCTGCGATAGCAGAGCCAATAACGCCTGCTACGTTCGGCCCCATTGCATGCATCAGCAGGAAGTTGGACGGATTTGCCTTCTGACCAACCTTCTGAGAAACACGGGCAGCCATCGGCACTGCGGATACACCGGCAGAACCGATCAGCGGATTTACCTTACCGCCGGTTACAATATACATGATCTTACCGCCCAGCAGACCACCGATTGTGGAGAAGCAGAATGCCAGCAGACCCAGTACCACGATTTTCAGGGTATTCAGGGTCAGGAAGGAAGAAGCAACGGTAGTTGCACCAACAGAGATGCCCAGGAATACGGTAACAATGTTCATCAGTGCATTCTGTACGGTATCAGACAGACGCTCGGTCACGCCGCATTCCCGCCACAAGTTGCCCAGCATCAGGCAGCCAATCAGCGGAGCGGTGGACGGCAGCAGCAGGATAACCACCAGAGAAACGACGATCGGGAAGATGATCTTTTCGGTCTTGCTGACCTGACGGGACATTTCCATCTTGACTTCCCGTTCCTTCTTTGTAGTCAGGAGCTTCATCAGCGGCGGCTGAATCATCGGGATCAGCGCCATATAAGAATATGCTGCAATGGCAATCGGGCCGAGAAGATCCGGTGCCAGCTTACTGGTCAGGAAGATGGCTGTCGGGCCGTCTGCACCGCCGATAATACCAATGGATGCAGCCTGGTTGCCGTTAAAGCCCAGGCAAACTGCACCGAAGAATGCCAGGAATACGCCCATCTGTGCAGCCGCACCCAGCAGCAGGTTCTTCGGGCTGGACAGCAGCGGGCCAAAGTCGGTCATGGCACCAATGCCCAGAAAGATCAGGGACGGGTACAGGCCGGATTTTACGCCAATATAAAGGATATCCAGCAGGCCGCCGTTTGCCATGATGTGTCCATAGCTATGATAGTATTCTCCGCCTTCTTCCAGGAACGCGTTCCATAGTTCCGGATGGTACAGCGCATTGGAGGAACTGACACCGTCCACAAAGAAGTTGGATACATTGACCAGCAGACAGCCGAAGGCAATGCCCACCAGCAGCAGCGGTTCAAACTGCTTTTTGATGCCCAGATACAGCAGCAGGCAGGAAACCGCAATCATGACCAGGTTCTTCCAGCCGCCGTCTGCAAAAAAGCTGACGAAACCGGAGTCATTCATCAGATTCTGGAGGGTTTCAATGATATTCATGCAAACCCCTCCTTTACGCCAGAACGACAAGAGGTGAGCCAGTTTCTACAACAGAGCCCTTTGAAACCACTACCTGTGCAACCGTGCCGCCATGGGGTGCCAGGATTTCATTTTCCATCTTCATGGCTTCCAGCACAACCAGCAGCTGACCAGCCTGAATGGTGTCGCCTTCCTTTACCTCTACCCGCAGGATATTGCCGGGCATCGGAGAATTCACCGGTTCGCCGGATTTGAGATCTACCTTTGCGGCCGGGGCAGGTGCCGGAGCAGCGGCAGCCGGTGCCGGTGCAGCAGCAGGAGCTGCGGCCGGGGCAGGTGCGCACGCTTCATATTCATCCAGCAGAACAGCCTTTCCTGCTTCTACTTCTACTTCATATACCTTATCATTCAGCGTAACTTTATACTTCATTTTTCGTTTGCCTCCTCATTTACCTCACGGATGGACAAAAAGCGCAGCTCGTTGAGCGGCCGTCCCATCTGATCTGCAACAATCGCCATAATCATGGCTGCTTCCTTATCCGGAACATCAAAACGCTTGATATGGCCAGCGGAACCAGGTGCCAGAGGCTTTTCCGGTTCCGGTGCAGCGGCTGCTGCCGGCTCCGGCTTTGCCGCAGCTTCTGCCTGTGCCTTCTTCTTTGCCTGGCTCTTGAAAACGGCTGCCATAATATGCAGCACCAGCATCAGCAGCAGCAGACCGAAAAAGACAACAACATAGCCAAAAACAGCGGTAATGGCTGCATCTCCGATGCTCATTTTACTTGCCAGAATTCCAATCTGTGGCATAGAACACCCTCCTTAGTCCATTGCTTCAATGGTATAGACTGCTTCGTTTTCTTCCTGCGCCTTCCGGTTTTCCAGGAATTTCACAGTCTGATCCGGATAGCAGATATAGCTCATCAGGTCTTCTTCCGATCTTGCCAGATCGCCCAGTGCCTTCTTTGCATCTTCCATTTCCTGTCCGGTGCGCTTCTGGTCTTCTACACGGCAGTCTACCGGCTTTCCGCCTTCGCCCAGCACCTTCTTTTGCAGCTCTTCGCTGATCGGTGCCGGCGCAATGCCGTATTCGCCCTTGATATAGTTCTGGATTTCCTTTGAAATCTGACGATAGCGCTCGCCAACCAGCACATTGGTAACAGCCTGGTTGCCCACCATCTGAGACAGCGGTGTAACCAGCGGCGGATAACCCATATCAGCACGAACCTTCGGGATTTCCTGGAGTGCTGCATCAAACTTGTCCATTGCCTTCATGTCTGTCAGATTGGCAATCATGTTGGACAGCATGCCGCCCGGCACCTTATATACCAGTGCCTGTGCATCTGTGCCCAGGCTCTTGGGGTTGATCTGACCGTTGTCGATATACTTCTGCTTGATCGGCTTGAAGTAATCATTGACAGCATTGATCTTGCCCTCATCCAGACCAGTTTCAATACCATACTGCTGGCAGGCATAGAACATGGTCTCTGTAGACGGCTGAGAAGTACCGCCGGAGAAGCAGGATGTTGCCGTGTCGATAACGTCAATTCCGGATTCAATGGCCTTTGTTAGTGTCATATAAGCCATACCTGTGGTGCTGTGTGTGTGGAGAATCAGCGGCATATCGCCTACTGCGTCCTTGATGCCCTTGATCAGGTGTTCTGCCTCATATGGTGTCATAGTGCCTGCCATATCCTTCAGGCAGATAGTCTGGAAGCCCATGCGCTTGATTTCCCGGCACATTTCAATATACTTTTCTACAGTGTGCACCGGGCTCTGGGTGTAGCAGATACAGCCGGAAGCGATGGTGTTCTTGGTTGCATACTTCATCGTTGCGTTGAGTGCGGTTTCACAGTTCCGGAAATCGTTCAGCGCATCGAAGATACGGATGATGTCAATTCCGTTTTTAATGGAAAGCTCGATGAACTTTTCTACCACGTCATCATGATAGTGCTTATAGCCCAGCAGGTTCTGGCCGCGCAGCAGCATCTGGAGCTTGTTGTTCGGCAGATTTTTCCGCAGCTTCCGCAGGCGCTCCCACGGATCTTCGTTCAGATAACGCAGGCAGGAGTCAAATGTTGCACCGCCCCAGCATTCAATGGAATAATACCCCGCCTGATCCATTACCGGCAAAATGTCGGCATAATCTGCATAGGGCAGTCGGGTTGCCATCAGGGACTGATTGGCATCCCGCAAAACAGTTTCTGTAAACTGCACCTTTTTCATGAAAGATACCTCCTCTTTGTTTTCCAAAGCAATTGTACATGATGATAGCGTACCAATTCCTTCGAACGGACGCAGCAGCGAACAGCAAAATTTGTCTTCTGCCCGGACTGCTCCATTTTTAACACATAAAGTATACCACATAATCGTGAATTTTTCCACGCAATTTTAAAAGCGCTTTCTGTTTTTTTCGAAAAGCCGCATTTTCCTCTGCATTTTGACAGAATAACCGTAGATTTCAAAATAAAAGACACCTATTTCACGAAAGAATCTGGGTGACAAAACGCTTTTTCAGCACATGTCACGTTTTTTTCAAAACAGGTTGCCGCATTTTCGGGAAATTATTCCATAGACATTTTCCGGTAAATATGGTAAAATATGAAGAAGTCTGTTTCTGTCAAATGAACTGCACAAAGAGAGGAATTGTTACATGTACATTGAAAAAAGATCTGAAAAGAAAAAACGCGGGCGCAAATTTTTGCCTGTCATTTTTATCAGTCTGCTTGCGGTGGCATTGCTGATTGTGATTCTGTCCATTCATGGCACGCGAAAAGCCACCAGGATTCAACAAGCCTATGCGCCGGGAAGTGCGCAGGGTATGACACCGGTTGCCACAGAAAACGCCGGGGCGGATTCCGGCAGCACGGCAGAAGAAACGCCCACTGAACCGCCCCAGGAGCCGTTTGATTACACGCTCTGTTTTTCCGGTGATATCAGCGTAGCTGACGGAGCGCGCACCACACAGTATTGGCTGGATCATGACAAGGATATCACCCAATGCATTGATCCGGTTATGGTGCAGACCATGCAGAATGCGGATATCTGTTTTATCAACAATGAGTTCCAGTATTCCACACGCGGTTCTGCCCTCCCCGGAAAGCCTTTTACCTTCCGGGGCGATCCGGCCAATGTCAGTGTGCTCCACGATTTAGGGGTAGATATTGTCTCCCTGGCCAACAACCACACCTATGACTACGGCGAGGATGCCCTGCTGGATACCCTGGACACTCTGAAAAATGCAAACATTCCCTATGTGGGTGCCGGAAAGGATCTGGACGAAGCCTCTTCCATTTACTACTATGAATTAGACGGATTTACCGTGGCATTCTTGTCCGGAACCCGGGTAGAATGGGTGGAAGAGACCAAAGGTGCTACGGAAAACAGCCCCGGCGTATTCCGGACAGTAGAACCAGAGCTGCTGTATCAGCGCACCAAAGAGGCTTCTGCCAATGCGGATTATGTAGTGGTTTACATGCACTGGGGCGTGGAAACCGCTACCTACCAGGAAGAATATCAGACAGAAACCGGGCACGGTCTGATTGATGCCGGCGCGGACGCTGTGATCGGCGATCACACCCACTGTCTACAGGGAATCGAATTCTACAACGGAAAGCCCATTCTCTACTCCATGGGAAATTACTGGTTCAATGGCAAGTCCATGGACACCATGCTGGCAGAGCTGCACATCAGCGGAACCGCAGATGCCCACGAAACGCAATTGCAATTGATCCCGGCACGGCAGACAAACTGCCAGGTTATCTACTATGGCACGCCGGAAGAGCAGAGCACCTTTTTCCGGAACATGGAAGATCTCTCCTCTGCCTACCACATTTCCATTGATGAAAACGGATTGGTTACACCGGCGGTGGAATAAAAGGACAGGGCAGAATTAAAACGGCGGACAGGTTTTTCCACATTTGATTTTATGGAACAGAAAAGTCGCATACAAGACGGTGGTGTCTTTGGTATGCGACTTTTTTAGAGCTAAGAGTTTGTTCAAACAATAACAATTTTAAAAGAGCCGCTGAATGTAGTTCCCAGCGGCTTTAAGGTTTATTCTCTCTGAGCAATTCGTTCTGCCTCTTCACTTAAGGTAGAAGCACTCAATTGTTTTAAAAAACTAATGCAAGAATACAGGTAATCCTGAGCATCTTTCAAATGATCAAGTTTGCATTTTTCAACATAATTTTGAACTTCTTTTTTACAATTAATAAATAAGGCAGTTAACTTCTCGTGTTGAGAAGGCGTGTCCACAATGCACTTATCTAATTCACCAATTATAGCTTGACATTGCCCTTTAACCGAATCCATAGTAACTCCCTTTTTACTATGGTTTCCAATTATACGAGATAAACTTTCCTGCAATTTAGAACATGTATTAGATAATTCTGATATTGTCTGATAATCCTTTAGTATAAGCAACTCTTTCATACTTTCTTGTGCTTTTTTAACACGTGTTTTTATAGTTATCAATTCGTATATGGCAAATGGAAATGATACAATTCCAAGTATACTTGAAATAGTCCCTACAGCACCCCAACAGTCCATAAATCAACCTCTTAAATATGAATATTTTGGTTTATCTCCATATAATGCAGGAAATACCTCTTCCCATCTTCCTTCATCCATAAATGATTTTGAAATGTATTCGCAGAAATGATAATCATTCTGTCTGGAAGGAACGATCTGGTATATTTGTGTTTCAAAAGCACTACTATTAACAAAGTTACCTTTTTCAATTTCTTTTCTGTATTTGTCCATTAAATCCATTATTTTAGCATACTCGCCCCCAGTTATTTCATATTCAAACAACAATCTACTTACAGAATCATTATCAAACAGTAGTGTTTGTCTAAATTCAATGTAATCAAGACGTTCTTCAATAGAATCAAATTTTCTCATATCATTGCCTCCATAAATTAATTTTTTACATATAAATAAGATTGAAAAGGCACCTGTTCAAAGAACAGATGCCTTTAAATTTTTTGTTGGTTACGTGTTAACTGCCACTTGAATTTTGCCCTATTTTAGGCAAAATCGAAACGACAAAAACAACGCAAAACAGGTGGTTTTCAGTACTCCCAAACGGGACAAAATTATCTCTTTGAGTTAACCCCGAATGTTCAACTAACCCGGAACGGGTATTCAGGCATCTTGCATTAAATTATTATTATCTTTAGAAAATGTCGTAAATACGGCGTTTGGATTGAGTTACAAGAACTGCGGTTCTGCTGGATTTCAAAGTCTCTGCCGTCCTCTTGTAACCAAGTTGACCACTACTTGACCTTAATTGACCACGCTATTGCATATCTCTGTACTAAATTTGAGAACTGTGGTGAGAGCCTTTGAGAACTCC
>OJOF01001942.1_pt1 | contig 14241 bp, 9 predicted proteins | sample 1598181 | NCBI WGS metagenome assembly OJOF01 (sample SAMN01915226, study PRJEB22387) | human gut metagenome | isolation source: stool | host: Homo sapiens | place: USA
ATGAAATGAACGCTACTCGCCAAGTAGCAGTCAGTTTGGCTACTCGCCAAGTAGCGTACTTTTCTTCACCCTACTTTCGGCGCATAATTATACACACTCTCGAAACAAAGTTTGTTTACGGTTGAGAGCTTTTCTAAAGAGAAACTCTTCAAGTATATTTGCGTAGTCTTGATAGATTTATGCCCTAACAGTTCACTGATCATCTCGATCGGTACGTTTTGCTCCTTCAAGGTCGTGGCGAAAGAGTGACGAATCGTGTATGAGGTAACCCGAGTACGAATACCGATGGATTCCGACAGTGTTTTCAATCTGCGGTTAAAACCTCCTAATACGGTATTATATTCCTTGTAGGCATCCTCACCGGTCTTCATTCCCTCTAAAAATGGAAACAGATAGGGCGAATCCTCGGTTGTATCAGCTGCCAACTCATTCAGCAGCCCTTGTGCCTCCACTGGAATCTCCACCTGTATAAGGGATCCGCTTTTCTGCCGATAATAAGACAAGATCCCTTCCTTGATATCCTCCTTTCGCAAATGCGCCAAATCTACGAAAGCCATCCCGCAAAACAAAAACATCAGGCAAAAGGCTGATTGAGTCCTCTTCTGTTGCGGATCTGTCACTGGGCTTGTCATCAGCAAGCGCAGGCTTTCCGAAGGCAACGCCTTTTTACGTTTACTCTCAACCCCCGTAAACACATTCTTAAACAAATGAGGGATATAGGCAGCCTCACCCACCTCTACCGCTAAATTATAGATGTGACGAATCCGGCGCATATAAGTAGATACCGTGTTACGAGCACATCCCTTGGCCAACAGCCAAGATTGATAACGCAAAAGTGTATCCCGATTAATATACGCATAAGGAATCTCTTCCCGGCCACAAAAACATTTAAACGATCTCAACGCATCTTGATAACTCTTCGCCGTGGAATAACGCTTTTTCTCACGCAGGCAGGTGATATACGTAAGTACACCCACCACAAAATCATTCTCATTCATACTTTATCTCCTTAAGAATTAATACATAAAAAAATCCTCTATCTCTCCGTTTACACAGGAAAGATAGAGGATCTTCATAAAATCCTTAAAGAAATATATTATTTTCCGGCTTTCTCAGCAGCAGCTTTCTTATTGATCTTCTTCTTCTGCAACTCGTAAGCGATCGGAGTAGCGACGAACAAAGTAGAGTATGTACCGATAATGATACCTAATAAGATAGCGAACGTAAAGCTTCGGATCGTGCTACCGCCCAAGATGAAGATACACAATACAACCACCAACGTAGTCAATGATGTATTAAATGTACGACACAAGGTAGAGTTCAACGCATCATTGATCACTTGATAACGATCACGCTTCGGATACAAAGCGATCGTCTCGCGGATACGGTCGAATACAACCACGGTATCATTGATAGAGTAACCGATAATCGTCAAGATAGCTGCGATAAACGTCTGGTCTACCTCCATTGAGAACGGAAGAACCTTCCATAACAAGGTATAGAAAGAAATGATACACAATGTAGTCGTAGCAACAGAGGCGAACGCACCAACAGAGAATGACACATCACGGAAACGAAGCAGGATATAAGCGGCCATACAGATCATGGCGAAGATTACCGCTAAGATAGCGCTATTCTTGATATCGTCTGCCATGCTAGGACCCACCTTCTGCGAACTCTGAATGAAAGTAGTCGTGAACTCATCTAATGTAGTTCCTTCCGGAAGTAAGGATTTCACGCCCTCAAACAATTTATTCTCGATCTCTTGATCTACCGTAGGATCGTTATCATCGATCTTATAGTTGGTAGACACACGTACTTGATCTGCTGTACCGATCTGGATAACACTAACAGAACCGTCTAACTGAGCATCCAGCATATTACGAACATCGTCAGTCTTCACCTCTTGATTAAAACGAATCACGTAGTTACGTCCACCCGTGAAATCGATACCGTTATTCAAACCGATCGTCATCATGGAAATAGCACCCAATACGATAATAGCGGCCGGAATCAAATAACCGACTTTGCGAGCACCCAAGAAATTGATCTTCGGATTTGTCAGCAAGTCTTTCGTCAGAGAAGTCGTGAATGTCACGTTCTTCAATTTATCTTTCGCTAACAATGCCTCATAAACAATACGAGTCAAGAACACGGCTGTAAGGAATGAAGCGAACAAACCGATGATCATCGTCGTAGCGAAACCACGGATAGGGCCCGTACCGAAATAGAACAATACGATACCGGTAATGATAGATGTCAAGTTTGAGTCGAAGATAGCGGAGAACGCATTGCTGTAACCGTCAGCGATAGCCTTTCCTAAAGACTTACCAGCACGAAGTTCCTCTTTCGTACGCTCATAGATCAATACGTTAGCATCGACTGCCATACCTAGCGTCAACACCATACCAGCAATACCCGGCAAGGTAAGAACGGCTTGGAAAGAAGCAAGGATACCCATCGTGAAGAAAATGTTCAATACCAAAGCACCATCGGCGATCAATCCCGGTACCAATCCATAGAATGCGCACATATAGATCATCAACAGCACCAATGCCAACACGAAAGAAATCACACCGGCATTGATAGCCTCTTGTCCCAAAGACGGACCAACCACATCTTCCTGAACAATCTGTACGGAAGCGGCCATCTTACCAGATTTCAATACGTTCGCTAAGTCCTTCGCCTCTTCCGGTGTAAAATGACCGGTGATCTGTGAACGACCTCCCGTAATCTCATCGTTTACGTTCGGAGCGGAATAAACCATCTCATCCAAAACGATAGCGATCTGGCGACCGATATTCTCTTTTGTCAAACGCGCCCAAGCCTTAGAGCCTTCGGCATTCATAACCATGTTAACCATTTGCTCTGAACGACCGGCTTGTTGCATAAAGTCAGCGTTAGCATCTGTTACTACGTCACCACCTAAAGCGGGACTTCCATCACGGTTCGTTACCTTCAAGGCATATAACTCAAAGAACTGCTCTTTATCATCGATCGCCTTTACACCCCATTTTAAAGCCAAGTTACGAGGCAATACCTCTTTCACTTGTTTCATGTTCAGGTATTCGCTGATCTTCTCCATATCTTTTGCTTGAGCGATACCTACCGTCGAACCCGGAGACAACTGACCGTTGTACTGGCTAATCTGCAATAAAGCAAATAATGGATGTTGCTTAGCGAACTCTTCCATGCTTTGATTAGCTTCCGTATCTTTTTTATCTTGACCAAGCTCAGCCAACAAAGAATCGGCCTCACTTACATTCGCATCAGCGGCATCAGCGATTTTCTCAACATTATCGGTAGCAACAGAATCAGCGGAAGCCTCCTTACTTAGGATAGTAGCCAATACATTATCAGCGGCAACCAATTGTTGATAGATTTCCGGTAACTTATAAGTTTCCCAGAATTCCAAGTTAGCGCTACCTTGAAGCAACTTACGAACACGTTCCGGTTCTTTCACACCCGGCAACTCAACCAAGATACGACCCGCCGTCTCCAAACGTTGGATGTTCGGAGAAACCACACCGAAACGGTCGATACGAGTACGCAGTACGTTGAATGAGTTATCAATCGCACTCTGCAACTCTTGTTTCAAAACAGAAACAACCTGAGCGTCTGAACTCTGGGGCGTGATTTTATCTTTTAACTCGAATGTACTGAAAATAGCGGAAAGACGTGCGCCGCTATCCAACTTCTTATACTCCTCAGCGAAAAGGTCGATGAAATCTTTTTGGCTAGTCGCTTGATGCGCGTAAGCTAAATCCAACGCCTTGTTGAAATTCTCGTCTTGGTTGTTGTTAGACAACGAACGGATTACATCCGCCACGTTCAACTCAAGGACAACGTTCATACCGCCCTTTAAGTCAAGACCTAAACTAATTTCCATTTCACGGCATTGCTTAAGCGTATAGCCTAACCATACCTTCTGAGTAGATAGTGAGTCTAAATAAGCACTCTCTTTCGCAGGATCTCCACCCGCATACTCAGCGGCTTTACTGTTGTAATGTTGCGTCACGAACGAGAACGACAAATAGAACAAACAGACAAGCGTAAGTAACACCGCGAAGACCTTTACAAATCCTTTGTTTTGCATCTGAATCTTAGGTTTATGTTATTACATTATTTATATTCGTTTTTTCACAGGGTGCAAATATAGACTTTTTTTCTTTGATAAAGAGCAATTAGTATAATTATTTGTCACGCTCATAGTTTATTTCAAACGCAAATGTATATCTTTGGGGCTAAAATAATAAGGAAAATATACCATGAAACAGTTATTATTCGCTCTGTTATTTATCCCCGCCCTGCTATTCGCGCAAGAGGATCAACACTATCTGGCAGGGGCCGTTCCGGTTGCAGACGGTAAAGTCGTTTTTACCCGAGAGATTAATGCCCCCTCTTTAAGCAAGGCACAAATCTACCAACAACTATTAAAATGGGGACAAGAAAATTTTAACACAAAGGAAAGTAGAGTAGCTTATCAAAATGAGGCAAAAGGCGAGATCGCCATTATCGGAGAAGAATATATAGTATTCTCCAGCACAGCCTTATCCCTCGATCGGGCGATGATGAAATACCGTATTATCATTGAATGCAAGGAACATGCTTGTACCCTGCAACTTGCGGGCATCCGATATGAATATAACGTGTCTTACCAGAACGAGCCGGAGAAATACCTAGCCGAGGAATGGATCACGGACGAGTATGCCTTGAATAAGAGCAAGACGAAATTGAACCGTATCAGCGGTAAGTTCCGTAAGGCCACGATTGACTTCGCGGATAAGACGTTCGATAGCGCAGCCAACGCATTAGGCGCACAGTTGCTGACAGCCGCACCGGTAGAACCAGTATCCGCTCCGCAACGGGAAACACGACCTGTGGCACCGATGGAAGGTTTCGTAGCGTTCCAAGCGGACAAAATACCTAGCACGATCCTCCAAATGTTACCGGACAACGCTTTACAAATCAAAGCCGTAAAAGGAAATACGACCGACGCAAACGTTGAATGGAAAGGCATAGGCAACATGTTTGGTAAAACGATCAGTACAATCTCCATATCCAAAGATAGTCCTGCTTATAAAGCGATTGGCAATAACGACGTATATCAATTATCCTTCTCCAAGCCCGGCACATCCGCGGATGCGCCATGGATTATTATCGAGTGCCGTAAACAAGGCGAGACCGCCGAAGGACAGCAAACAATGTTAATCGGCGAGATTACGAATGTATGGATCAAATAACGAAAAAGAGAGTTGCATTTATGAAAAAGATTCTATTATTAATATATATGATGTTCCCTGTGCTAGTCATGGCGCAGGGGCATAAAGGCGAGGTAGACGAATGCGCCCCCATGAAAAACGGGAAGGTATGCTATAGCGATGATGTAGAGATCGAGAATACCTCTAAACTAGAAATATTCAACGCTATTAACGCATGGGCTAAGAAATCTTATGGAAAAGATGTCTTCTTATCCAACGTAAACTCGAACAAGAACAAAGGGACCATCTTCGTAAGCTCTAAGGTTGAATTATTGTTGAATGATACAGACAAGACTATCATTAAATATAAAATGCGTATCACCTGCTTCGACAACCGGTACACGATCGAGGCGAGCGATATCGTATATCAATATGATCCGCTAAACGATAAAAAGTACAAGACCTATAAAGCGGAAGATGTGATCGCCAATAATGGAGATAGCAATACGATAGCGCTGATCAAAGATCCTAAGTTATTCTGTAACGCTACCTTCTTCTTTGTCGAGAACTTGTTCGCCGACGTATTTGACGCTGCGCAGAACGCAGAATCCGAGTGATGAAACCCTTTTATTCAAGTTTCAGATAACACCATAACGGGTAGTGGTCTGAATAAGCGACCTTATCCACGGAACAATTCATAGAGGTCATGTTCGGGGAATGCAGGATATTATCGATACGGAACCAGAAGAAATTTTGATTATAGGTAATGCCCATTCCCCGGCCAGACTCGGCAAAGGCATCCGTCAAATCCCCTTGGATCGTACGGTGCGCATAAGAAATAGGCGTATCATTAAAGTCACCGCATACCAAGACATACTCTCCTTTCGCGTTCTTAATCTCTTCTGATACCGCTTCCGCTTGCTTAGCCCGAATCCGGAAAGCAGGTCCTAGCTTTTGCTCGAACGCTCCTTTCAAATCGTCCAACCCATCCGAGCTAAAGCTCTTTATAAGGGATGAATAACGGGTCCGATCCTCCATCGTCAGCTTAAAGGATTCCAAATGGTTATTAATCAAGGTCAACTTCTTTCCCTTGATGTTCACCTCATGTACGGAAGAGCCGTTATAATCCGAATCGTATTTCACCATCCGGGAATTCGACAGCGGATATTTGGAGAACACAGCGATGCCGAAACTCTGGAATTTCGTGGAGCTTTGATAAAATATGGAACGATAAGGATACATACTCAACGCATCATAGATCTTAGAGGCAGTAAGGCTCTTCTCTGACTTAGCCGCAGCATATTCCTGCAAACAGACAATATCCGCGTCCGAGTTAGCGATATATTGGATAATCTTGTTCGGAGCGATCTTCGTATGATTCTTGTATCCAAAAGCCATCACATTATAAGTCAGCACCTTCAGCACCTCTTCCCGAGGGACATCCTTATGCGAGTGAAACGGGAAATAATGTTTCACGGGCCCCCAACATAACAAGAAGGAGAATATGCCGATCAATAAGAACTTCCATTCCCATAAGAACAGCCAATAGACAATAAAGCAAAGATTGACTACACATAAGACAGGAAAGGCTAATCCCAGATAAGATAACGTCATACTCGTCTCAGGAGACACCCGATCCGAATAAGCCGAGACTATCAACAATACGACAGCCACCATATTCGCTACGACGAATAAGAATTGAAGAAAAATCCGTAGAGTTTTCATAAGTATCTGTTATTTCTTACTGGCGTCGAAAAGTCGCTTTTTCTCTTCAGCGGAAAGGCTCTCATAACCGGAACGTTTCAATTTATCCAGTATAGTATCTAGATCCACCGACTCCTGATGTTTACGTGCGTTATACTCATAATCCGTCTCGTTACGTTTATAAGTCACACGCATCTTCGGTTTCCGTTTGCCCAAATTCACGAACCAGTCGATCAACCGATTCATTGGAGCGGTCAAGTCCTTTCCATTACGAATACGGGAAGCGAACCACATACCAAACAAAGCCCCGCCGATATGGGCGATATGTCCTCCCGCATTATCAGAAGTCATCGCCAACAAATCGATCACCAGCGTAAAGATAGCCAAATAAATTAATTTGATCCTTCCGATCAAGAATAAATTAATCTCCAAATCCTTCCGGTAAAACGACACGGCGAAAACGATCGCCATAACAGATGCCGAAGCCCCCATCAAATAGCTAAAAGAAGCCACGTTCTGGAAATAAGGGAAAATATTATAAGCAAGGACAAACAATATCGCACCCGCAAGACCTCCCAATATATACAAGCCTCCCAACTGCCGCTCATTGAAGAAATTCAAGAACAATCCCCCGAACCAATACAACCAAAGCATATTGAACAAGATATGCAAGAAGTCAAAATGAGTGAACATATAAGTAAACAACGTCCACGGACGGAAGAGCAAAAGTTCCGGAGAAGCCGGTAACTGCAAATACTGCAAAAAAGGTACCCCTTGCACATTAAAGAGCATAAACAATACGCTGGCCAAACGTATCAAGATAAACAAGCCTACATTTATATATATCAGTTTCGACAGGATATTACCCGACTGAAACATACGCTTCAAATTAGTAAAAATACCGTCCATTGTCTGCATCTTTCTTTTTCCAATAACGAATTAGGAAATAACCGAATAACATACCCCCCAAATGAGCGAAATGCGCTACCGTATCGCCACCAAAACTAGCCACACCCATAAATAGTTCGGCAAGACCATAAAATATTACGAAATATTTGGCTTTAATCGGGATCGGTATGAACATCAAGTACAAAGGAACATTCGGGAAGATCATCGCGAATGCCAACAAGATTCCGAATACGGCACCCGAAGCGCCAATGGTCACGAAATAATTCAAGAACTCGCTTTTGCTGATAATCTGGGCTCCATTCAAGTTTATCATGTCTTGGCTAGCGAAGATCACATCCCGCAAATTAAAGAACCATACCACCTCTTGTACCAAACCGGCGCCTATACCCGTCACGAAGTAAAAAATCAAGAAACGTTTGGGGCCCCATACGTTCTCCAATACCCGGCCGAACATATAAACGGCGAACATATTAAAAAACACATGCGCGAACGAATGGGTATCGTGCATGAACATATAAGAAACGATCTGATAAGCCTTGAAGTCGGTAGCACCCGGGAAGTGAAGCCCTAATAAATCCACCAAATCGATGCCGACTTTCGGCAGTGCAAGGCTGGCTACCCAAAATAGCAAGTTTATAATGATAAGATTTTTCGTTACCGGCGGGATACTATTCAAGAACCCCGAATTTGTCTGATTCATCATATACTACGTTAATTTAGCGGCAAAGGTAAATATATTTTAGCCGTTTTTGCCCATAATAATACTAAAACATATGTAAATCGGTAAAAAAAGTAGGTTTTTCTTTTGTGATATTTCAAAATAAAACTACATTTGGAGCCGTCTATCGGTTATCATAGTTTTGTTTAATATATTAACAGTCAAACCATCATGAACAAATCAGAATTTATTAGTGCAGTCGCTGAAAAATCAGGTCTCAGCAAAGTGGATGCTAAAAAGGCAGTAGAAGCTTTTGTTGACACAGTTTCTAACGAATTAAAAGAAGGCGGTAAAGTCGCTCTACTTGGCTTCGGTTCATTCTCTGTGTCAGAGAAGGCCGCTCGTAAAGGTGTTAACCCGAAAACTAAAGAAACCATTGAAATCGCAGCTCGCAAGGCCGTGAAGTTCAAGGCTGGTGCTGAATTGAACGAGCTAATCAAATAAGAAACACCATTATTCTCTATAGAAGAAGGATACGATGCAAATTGTATCCTTTTTTTGTGTACCTTCGCGTACAAAATAAAATCCGAATTATAGTTAGACGAATATGGTTATCGAACAACAGATTACCGGGGCTATCATAGCCGGCATCAAAGAGCTGTACGGAGCGGATGTCACCGCTAGCCAAGTGCAGTTACAAAAAACGAAAAAAGAATTCAAGGGGCACTTGACCCTAGTCGTATTCCCATTCCTTCGCATGTCGAAGAAATCTCCGGAGCAGACCGCTCAGGAAATCGGTGAGTACTTGTTGAGAAACGAGCCAGCGGTAGCTGAATTTAATGTAATCAAAGGATTCCTTAACCTGACGGTCGCTTGCTCTTGCTGGATCGATTTACTGAACTCGATCAATGAGCAGCCTGCTTACGGTATCATTCCAGTTACCGAGCAGTCGCCTTTGGTTATGATCGAATATTCCTCTCCCAATACAAATAAACCGCTTCACTTGGGCCATGTCCGCAATAACTTATTAGGATACAGCTTATCGAAGATCATGAAAGCGAACGGTAACCAGATCGTAAAGACGAATATCGTAAACGATCGTGGTATCCATATCTGTAAATCCATGTTGGCTTGGCAGAAATGGGGAAATGGAGCTACCCCAGAGTCTACCGGAAAGAAGGGTGACCATCTGATCGGTGACTTTTACGTATTATTCAGCAACAAATTAAAAGAGGAAACCCATGCGTTAGAAGCGAAAGGCCTTACCAAGGAAGAAGCCGAGGCTCAATCCACCTTGATGGCGGAAGCCCGTGAGATGCTTCGTAAATGGGAAGCCGGAGACAAAGAGGTGCGTGCGCTTTGGGAAATGATGAATAATTGGGTATACGCCGGGTTCAACGAGACCTATAAGATGATGGGCGTAGATTTCGATAAGATTTATTACGAGTCTCAAACGTATCTGGAAGGAAAAGGTAAGGTGATGGAAGGCCTAGAGAAAGGGATTTTCTATCGCCGTGAAGACGGCTCCGTATGGGCTGATTTGACGAAAGACGGGCTGGATGAGAAATTATTGCTTCGTGCGGATGGAACTTCCGTCTATATGACGCAGGATATCGGTACCGCCAAGCTGCGCTTCGATGATTACCCGATCAATAAGATGATCTATGTGGTAGGGAACGAGCAGAATTATCACTTCCAAGTATTATCGATCTTATTGGATAAGTTAGGCTTCGAGTTTGGCAAGGGATTGGTCCACTTCTCCTACGGAATGGTAGAGCTACCGGAAGGTAAGATGAAGAGCCGTGAGGGAACGGTCGTAGACGCCGATGATTTGATGGCCGAGATGATCAGTACCGCACGCGAGATTTCCCAAGAATTAGGGAAATTGGACGAGATGACTCCGGAAGAGGCTGAGAATATCGCCCGTATCGTAGGTCTTGGCTCCTTGAAATATTTCATATTAAAGGTAGACCCTCGCAAGAATATGACGTTCAACCCGAAAGAGTCTATCGACTTCAACGGAAATACGGGACCATTCATCCAATATACCTACGCCCGTATCCGTTCCGTATTGCGCAAAGCAGCGGAACAGGGCATCGCATTACCGGAGCAGTTACCGCTTACTTTCGCCATTTCCGAGAAAGAAGAGAACCTGATCCAAATGATCGCCGATTATGCGGAGATCGTGAAAGAGGCAGGTAAGCTATACAGCCCGGCCTGTGTCGCCAACTATATTTATGATCTGGTAAAGGAATACAATCAATTCTATCACGATTTCTCCATCCTTCGCGAAGAGAATCCGGAATTGAAGAACTTCCGTTTAGTCTTATCCGCCAATGTAGCTAAGATCGTGAAATCCGGTATGGATTTATTAGGCATCGAGGTTCCGGAAAGAATGTAACGATAGAAGATGAACATAAACGAGAAAACAAGAAAGGCTCTCCTTCGATTTCAACAAAATGAAATCACGGAGAGCCTTCTCTATACGCAACTCGCCGCTATCGAGAAAGATCCAAGCAACAAGGAAGTATTATTACAGATAGCGAATGACGAGAAAGGACATTATACGATCCTGAAAAAGTATACGGGGCAAGAGATCTCCCCGAATAAATTACGTGTCACCAAATACTACTGGCTGGCACGTATCTTGGGGATTACTTTCGCCATTAAGCTAATGGAAGGTAGCGAGGAAAGCGCCAAGAATGATTACGCCTCTTATGATGAGTATCCGGATTTGCAACAAATCGCACGAGACGAGGATGAGCATGAGCAGAGGTTGATCGCCTTGATCAATGAGGAACGGTTGGAATATATGGGTTCTGTCGTACTGGGGCTAAATGACGCTTTGGTAGAATTTACAGGTGCTTTAGCTGGCTTTACCCTTGCCTTGAGCGACTCTAAATTAATAGCGTTGACCGGAAGCATCACTGGAATAGCCGCCGCATTATCCATGGCTTCCTCCGAATATCTATCTACCAAGTCCGAGAATGGAAATGAAAACGGGAAACATCCTGTTAAGGCATCGATCTATACGGGAATAGCTTATATCTTTACGGTAGTCGCCTTGGTCGCTCCATTTATCTTTATATCAAACGTATTAATGGCTTTAGGGCTTATGCTCATCATAGCGTTGAGTATCATCGCCCTTTTCAACTATTATTATTCCATAGCGAGAAGCGAGAGTTTCCGGAAGCGTTTTACCGAGATGGCAGTACTTAGTTTTAGCGTGGCCGCATTAAGCTTCTTGATCGGATATGCGTTAAAAGAATTTACGGGTATCGATGTCTAAAAAAATCATAGTTATGTTTTGAAAAATTCATAGTTATGAGTTTAGTAAATCATAACTATGAATTTTTAGAGCTATAATCAAGCCTTTTTCCGTGTCGTACGTTTCTTCGTTGCGGCAGGTTTTTCTCCCGCCTCGGCGATTATCTTCTGGCATTCCTCCAAGGTCAAGTTCTCCGGTTTCTCTATCGTCTTAGGAATTCTGTAATTCTTTTTCTTATAAGAGATATAAGGGCCGAAGCGACCATTCAAGATCTCCATTTCCGGATCCTCATCGAACTTCTTGATAAATCGTTGCTCATCTTTTTGTTTTTTTGCCTCGATCAACTCGATAGCTTCCTCGGCTGTTATCGACAAAGGATTCAAGCCCTTCGGTATGGATACGAACTTTCCGTCATGACGGATAAACGGGCCAAAACGTCCGACAGCGGCAACCATGACCTTACCTTCATATTCACCGATCGTACGGGGTAGATCAAACAATTTCAAGGCTTCTTCCAAAGTAATCGTCTCGATAGACTGCCCTTTCATCAAGGTAGCGAACTGAGGTTTAGGAGCCTCTTTATCCTCTGGGTGCGCCTGCCCGATCTGTACGACTGGGCCATAACGACCGATCTTCACGAAAACAGGTTTGCCGCTCTTCGGATCGATACCCAATTCACGCTCACCCACTTTATGCTCCGTACGGACAGAGGCTGCCTCTTCCACGATCGGATGGAATAGTTTATAGAATTTATCGATAGCGTCCGTCCATACCATCTCGCCTTCCGCTACGGCATCGAATTCCTTCTCTACGCTCGCCGTGAAGTTATAATCCATAACGCCCGGGAAATACTCCATCAAGAAATCATTCACGACCGTACCGATATCGGTTGGCATCAACTTATTCCGGTCCGCTCCTACGATCTCCGTCTTTTGGACTTCCTTGATCGTATGCTGAGCCAAGGTTATGATATTATAAGTACGCTCCGTTCCTTCCTTATCCCCTTTCACGACATACTCTCGATTCTGGATCGTCTGGATCGTAGGAGCATAGGTAGAAGGACGACCGATTCCCAATTCCTCCAAACGGCGAACCAAACTTGCTTCCGTATAGCGGGGAGGACGTTGCGTGAAACGTTCGGTAGCGACGATATCCTTCATACTCAATACCTCGTTCAAGGTAACCGGAGGAAGAAGGCCGTTTTCCTGTTCCTTCTCATTCTCGTCATCAAAACTCTCGCGGTACACCTGAAGGAAACCGTCAAAAGTAATGACCTCACCGGTAGCCACGAACTTCTCTTTCTTGCCGCCGATGCCTACGGAGATCGTCGTACGCTCCAACTCGGCGTCCGCCATCTGGCAAGCGATCGTACGTTTGCGGATCAATTCGTATAATCTCTTTTCCTGAGCGGTCCCGCTTATCTCATCATTGCTGATATAGGTCGGACGAATCGCCTCGTGCGCTTCTTGCGCTCCCTTGCTCTTGGTATGATATTGACGGAATTTATAATATTTCTCACCGTAGGTATCCAAGATAGCCTCTTTTGCCGTCCCCAAAGCCAAATCACTTAAGTTCACGGAGTCAGTACGCATATACGTGATCAATCCGGACTCATACAGGCGTTGGGCGATCATCATGGTCTGCGAGACCGAATAACCCAACTTACGGGCGGCCTCCTGCTGCAAGGTAGATGTCGTAAAAGGAGGGGCTGGTGTTTTACGCACCGGCTTTTTCGAGATATCATCGATCGTGAAAGAAGCGTCCTTGCAAGATTCAAGGAATGCCTCCACCTCTTCCTTATCTTTCAAACGACGGTTCAGCTCCGCCTTGAGGATTGTCGTACCATCCGGCAAGATAAAGCTAGCGATCACACGGTAGGCGGCCTCCGAGACAAACTCGTTGATCTCTCGCTCCCGCTCTACGATCAGACGTACGGCAACCGATTGCACGCGCCCCGCGGATAAAGCCGGCTTCACCTTACGCCAAAGAATGGGGGATAGCTCGAAACCCACGATACGGTCTAAGATACGACGGGCTTGCTGCGCGTTCACCAAATCGATATTGATATCTCTCGGCGTCTCGATCGCATGTAATATAGCGTTCTTGGTAATTTCATGAAAAACGATACGTTTCGTATTCTCAGGTTTCAATCCTAATACCTCATATAAATGCCAAGAGATGGCCTCTCCCTCCCGGTCCTCATCGGAAGCCAACCAAACCTGCTCGGCTTTCTTGGCTTCGTTCTTCAATTCGGTCACGAGTTTCTTCTTATCTGAGGGAATCACGTATTCCGGGGCATAATTGTGTTCGAGGTCTATACTGAAATCTTTCGTTTTCAAGTCGCGGATATGACCATAGCTAGACATAACCTTATAGTCCTTTCCGAGGAACTTCTCGATGGTTTTTGCCTTGGCGGGTGACTCCACTATTACCAAATTCTTTTGCATATCTATTTTTTGCTGGTTAGAAATCGGGTGCAAACTTACACAAATAATTAACGT